>Ga0160448_100039_pt1 | contig 120817 bp, 106 predicted proteins | sample HID1973M_E1MG_FD_108269 | JGI IMG/M metagenome (GOLD analysis project Ga0160448, IMG submission 108269) | Enriched mosquito-associated microbial communities from UW Madison campus, WI, USA - HID1973M_E1 MG | ecosystem: Host-associated > Arthropoda: Insects > Digestive system > Unclassified ...
CCTGGCCGAAGATCACCATCTTCAGGTTGCGCTCCAGGTGCTGGAGCACGTCCTTGTCGGTGGCGCTGACCTGCTTGGCCGGGATCCGCGCCATCTTGGCGACGATGGTCTCGATCTCCTCGACGTCGATCAGTTCCTTGCGCGCGTCGACCGGCAGCAGCCGCTGGCGCGCGCCGGCCTCGTCGATCACGTCGATGGCCTTGTCCGGCAACAGCCGGTCGCCGATGTGCTTGACCGACAGGTCCACCGCCGCCTGCAGCGCCTCGTCGGCGTAGGTCACGCCGTGGTGCGCCTCGTAGCGCGGCTTGAGCCCCTGCAGGATTTCGTAGGCCTCGCCCACGGTCGGCTCGACGATGTCGATCTTCTGGAAGCGGCGGGCCAGCGCCCGGTCCTTCTCGAAGATGCCGCGGTATTCCTGGAAGGTGGTGCTGCCGATGCAGCGCAGCTCGCCGGAAGCCAGCGCCGGCTTGATCAGGTTGGAGGCGTCCATCGTCCCGCCCGACGCCGAGCCGGCGCCGATGATGGTGTGGATCTCGTCGATGAACAGGATCGCGCCGGGAATCTTCTTGATGGCGCCGAGCACGCCCTTCAGCCGCTTCTCGAAGTCGCCCCGGTACTTGGTCCCGGCCACCAGCGCGCCCAGGTCCAGCGCGTAGATCACCGCATCGGACAGCACGTCCGGCACGTCGCCTTCCACGATCCGCTTGGCCAGGCCCTCGGCGATGGCGGTCTTGCCCACGCCGGCCTCGCCCACGTACAGCGGGTTGTTCTTGCGCCGGCGGCACAGCACCTGGATGGTGCGCTCGATCTCATCGGCGCGCCCGACCAGCGGGTCGATCTTGCCGATCCGGGCCTGCTCGTTGAGGTTGCTGGCGTATTCGGCCAGCGCGTCGCCCTTGCCGTCGCCCTCGCCCGCTTCTGCGCGGCCCTCGCCTTCGCCGGATGCGGACGGGCCGCTGTCGGGCTCGTCGCCAAGCTTGGCGATGCCGTGCGAGAGGTAATTGACCACGTCCAGCCGGGTCACGTCCTGCTGGGTCAGGAAGTAGACCGCGTGCGAATCCTTCTCGCCGAACACCGCGACCAGCACGTTGGCGCCGGTGACCTCCTTTTTGCCCGAGGACTGCACGTGGTAGACCGCACGCTGCAGCACCCGCTGGAAGCCCAGGGTCGGCTGGGTGTCGCGGCCGTCGTCCTCGGCCAGGCGCGAGACCGAGGCTTCGATGGCCTGGTCCAGTTCGCCGCGCAGGCGCTCGGAATCGGCGCCGCAGGCACGCAGCACGGCCTGTGCGGACGGGTTGTCGAGCAGCGCCAGCAGCAGGTGCTCGACCGTCATGAATTCGTGCCGCGCCTCGCGGGCACGCTTGTAGCACTGGCCGATGGTCTGTTCGAGGTCTTTGCTGAACATGGTTTGCTCCGGCGGTTTGCCAACAATATGCGGCCTGTCGCCCGGATTTCCACAACCCCCGCGGACCGCAGTGTTCAGCCGGCGGCATGCCGGGCGGTCCCGGTCCTCCCGGGCGCCGTCCGGCCCTCCCTCAGGCCTTCTCCATGGTGCACAGCAGGGGGTGCTGGTTCATCCGCGAGAACTCGTTGACCTGGGCCACCTTGGATTCGGCCACTTCCCGCGTGAAGACGCCGCACACGCCGCGTCCCCGGGTATGCACGTGCAGCATCACCTGGGTGGCCCGTTCCAGGTCCAGGGCGAAGAACTGCTGCAGGACCGCCACCACGAAATCCATCGGCGTGTAGTCGTCGTTGAGCAGGACCACCTGGTACATCGGGGGTGGGGCGACCTCGGGCTTGCCGGGGTCGACCACGGCGCCATGTTCGTGTTCGTGTCGTGGGGTGCGGGGCATGCGCACGATTATACGGATCGGTCCGGATGGACTCGATCGCGGCCACTGCCGGACAATGCCGGGACTTTCCATGGAACATCCCATGCCGCTTCCGCGCATCGCCTGCCTGCCGACGGTCCTGCTGGCCGCCCTGTCCTTCCCTGCCGGTGCCGGAGAACCCGCGGCCGCCACCGCCGCGTCCGCGGCGGATCCGGCCATCGCCACCCGGCTCGGACAGCTGGACTACGCCTACGAAGTGGACGACGACGGCGACTACCAGCTGGTCATGGCCGTCGGCGACGACGGACGCAGCCAGCTGGTGTTCGTGCGTTCGCCGGTGGAAACCTATGGCCGCCACCGCATCCGCGAGGTGTGGTCGCCGGCCTATCTGTCGGCCACCGACGCCTTCCCCGGTCCCGTCGCCAACCGCCTGCTGGAGGCGTCGGGCGAACTCAAGCTCGGTTCGTGGGTCAAGCAGGGCAGGCACGCGGTGGTGGTGGTCAAGATCGACGCCAGTGCCGACGCCGGGCTGCTGGAACAGGCGATCTCCGCCGCGGCGGCCAGCGCCGACGAGATGGAGCAGGAACTGGCCGGCAATCCCGACAGCGACGAGTTCTGAGCCGTGGCCATCGCACGCGACTGGCATCCGGATGTCACCGTCGCCAGCGTGGTCGCCCGCGACGGGCGGCTGCTGCTGGTCGAGGAGCGCATCGACGGGCGCCTGGTGCTGAACCAGCCGGCCGGGCACCTGGAACCCGGCGAAAGCCTGGCCCACGCGGCGGTGCGCGAGACCCGCGAGGAAACCGGCTGGGACATCCGCCTGGACTGCTTCGTCGGTGCCTACCAGTGGATCGCGCCGGGCGGCCAGCAGTACCTGCGCTTCGCCTTCGGCGGGCAGGCGCTGGCCCATGATCCGGCCCGTCCGCTGGACCAGGGCATCGAGTGCGCGCTGTGGCTGGCGCCGGACGAACTGCAGGCCCGGACCGGCGACCACCGCAGCCCGCTGGTCTGGCAGGTTGCCGCCGACTGGCTGGCCGGCCGCCGCCAGCCGCTGTCGCTGGTGCAATGGCTGCCATGACCGCGCCGCGCATCGTCGTGGGCGTGTCCGGGGGGGTGGACTCCTCGGTCGCCGCCTGGCTGCTGGCACGGGCCGGCGAACCGCTGGCCGGGCTGTTCATGCAGAACTGGGACGACGACGGCAGCGGCGACTGCCGCGCCGAGGAGGATCGCCGCGACGCGGTCGCCGTCTGCGGCCGGCTCGGCATCCCGTTCCATTTCCGCGATTTCTCCAGGGAGTACTGGGCTGGGGTGTTCGAGCACTTCCTGGCCGAGTACGCGGCCGGCCGCACGCCCAACCCCGACGTGCTGTGCAACCGCGAGGTCAAGTTCAAGCACTTCCTCGACGCGGCGCGCGAACTGGGCGCCGAGCGCATCGCCACCGGCCACTATGCGCAGGTCGCGCGCGCGGGCGACCGCTGGCGCCTGCTGCGCGGCGCCGACCGCGACAAGGACCAGAGCTACTTCCTGCACCAGCTCGGCCAGGCGCAATTGGCCGCCACGCTGTTCCCGATCGGGCACCTGCCCAAGGCGCAGGTGCGGCAGCTGGCGCGCGAAGCCGGCCTGCCGACCCATGCCAAGAAGGACTCCACCGGGATCTGCTTCATCGGCGAGCGTGACTTCCGCGAGTTCCTCGGCCGCTACCTGCCGGCCCGGCCGGGCGAGATCCGCGACCCGCACGGAGTGAAGGTCGGCGAACATCCTGGCGTGTTCTATTTCACCCTGGGCCAGCGCGAAGGGCTGGCCATCGGCGGCGTGCGCGGCCGCGCCGCGGCGCCGTGGTACGTGGTCGGCAAGGACGTGGCCCGCAATGTCCTGTACGTCGACCAGGACCGCGACAGTCCGTGGCTGTTGTCGCACGGCCTGCGCAGCGAGGCGATGCACTGGATCGCGGGTGCGCCACCGGCGGTCGAGTTCGACTGCACCGCACAGGTGCGCTACCGGCAGCGGGAAGAGCCGTGCCGGGTGACCGTCAACGATGATGGCACCGTGTCGGTGCGCTTCGAACGGGCGCAGCGCGCGGCCACGCCCGGGCAGTCGCTGGTGCTGTACGACGGCCCGGCCTGCCTCGGCGGCGCGGTGATCGACATCACCGACGCACCGGTGCCGGGCCTGTAGGAGCCCGTCTTGCGGGCGACCGGGCGTCGGAACGACGAGACAGTCGTCCGTGCCGAGGGCGTCGTGTCGCCCGCAAGACGGGCTCCTACAGGAGGCGGCGGACCGTCCGCGTCCATCGGATAACGGCGTTCCCGCGCGCGCAGGACCAGGTCGCATATGCAAGGCACCGGTGGGCGCGGCGGTTAGAATGCGGCGCATGACCCATTCCTACGACGAACGCGTACTGGCCCTGGCCGGCCTGGCACAGGCGCTGCAGCAGGTGCGCCGCATCGCCGAGACCGGACAGAGCGAAACCGACGCCGCACGCCCGGTGCTGGACAGCGTGTTCCGCATCGACGCCGATTCGGCCGCCGAAGTCTACGGCGGCGCGCGTTCGCTCGAACACGGCCTGCGCGCGCTTTCCGACTACCTCTCGAACCGTGGCAGCGATCCGCTCCTGCCGCGCCTGGCGCTGGCCACGCTGCAGCTGGAGCGCCGCTTTTCCGGCGAACCCAACACCCTGGGCGCGGTGGCCAACGGCATCGCCGCGATCGCGCCGCAGGCCGGATCGCTGGGCAGCACCCACCCTGACGTGCTGGCAGCGCTGGGCGGCCTGTATGCCGACACCATCAGCCACCTGCGGCCGCGGATCATGGTCCAGGGCAATCCGCATTACCTGGGCCAGGCCGGCGTGGTATCGGAGATCCGGGCGCTGCTGCTGGCCGCGGTGCGTTCGGCGCTGCTGTGGCGCCAGCTGGGCGGCAGCCAGTGGCAGTTCCTGCTGGCGCGGCGCGCGATGATGCAGGCGCTCGGAGCGCGGTTGCGCTGACTTTCCCGTTCACCGCAGCCTGCCGGAGCTCCGGCAGGCGCAGTGGCGTCCTTCTTACTGACGCTGCGGCAGTGGCCGCGCCAGTCCCTTGTCCAGCGCCTCGGCGATCAGTCGCCGGGTCTCGCCTTCGGCGTGCTGGCTGACCTGTTCCATCTGCCGGCCCAGGCCGTCCATCTGTCTGGCGAGCGCATCCATCGGTCGGGATGCTTCGTCCATCTTCCGCGCCAGTGCATCCATCGGCTGCAGGCGCTGTTCATGGCTGCGTGCCTCGGCATCCAGTTGCCGCGACTGCGCGTCGATCTTCGCCGACAGCGCTTCGCTTTCGCGTTCCAGGCCCTGCATCTGCCGTTCCAGGTCTGCGCGGCGGGCATCGTCGGCATCGGCCATGGCCAGCGACAGCTGCGCCTGACGCGCGGCCAGCCCGGCCTGCTGCCGGCTCAATGTTTCGATCCGCTGCGCGGCGGCTTCGATCCCGGCCGGCGGCGAGGCATCGCCCGCGACCTGCTCCATCTCGCGGCCGATCGCTTCCATCCTGCGACCGTGGCCTTCCATTTCCTGGCCGATCGCCTGCATGCGCTCGCCCAGTGCATCGGCTTCGGCCCAGGACTTGCCCATGCTCGACACCGTGGCCGGGTCGGTGACCACGTAGGTCTTCCCGTCGCGGCGGAACCAGACGAAGTCGCCGTCGATCGTGCGCCGCACCGCGTCGATCTGCGTGTGGTCACTGCTGGAGCCGGAGATCATGTAGGCCTCGCTGCCCTTGCGCACCAGTGCATAGGCTTCGCCACCGGCGGCACCGGAAACCCGTGCGAGCGACGGTTTCGCCGGAGGTGCGGGAGGCGTCGGAGGTGCTGGGGGCACCGATGATGCAGGAGCTGCCGGAGTTGCCGGCGGCGCAGGCGGTGCCGGCGGCGCGGGCACGGAAGACGGCGTCCCGCGCGGCGCCATCGGTGCGATACCTGCCGGATGCGCCGCGGCAGCCGGTGCAACCGGCGCGACCTGCTGGGCCGCCTGCGGCGTAGCCGCCGCGGCAGGCGCGGTTACCGCCTTCGGTGCCGCGACCGTTTTCGGCACAGCGGCGACGGCCGGGCCCCGCGCCGCCGGAGTCGTGGCGGAGCTGGACACCGACGCCACCACGTGGGGCTGGCGCTCGGCATGGGCGTAGAACGCCAGGCCGGCGGCGGCCAGGCCCAGCAGCGGGAATACCAGACGGCCGCTGTTGCGGGCGCGGCCGGGACGGACGAGGTGTTCGATGCGCGACATGAGGGGTCCTCCTTCGGGAGCCAGTGCGGCCAGTGCGGGTTGCGGCGTCGCGTGCGCGTTGGCGCGCAGCGCCGCCTGGTGGTCGGCGAGTTCGGCCAGTGCCAGCGCCAGTCGCCGGGGTTCGCCGGTGGCGTCGGAGGCGAGCCGGTCGGCCACCAGCTCGCGTTCGGCATGGATGCGGCGCGATAGCCACCAGGTCACCGGGTGATAGAACAGCAGCGCCTCGGCCAGGCCTTGCAGCAGGTTCACCAGGTAGTCGTGGCGGCGCACGTGGGCCAGTTCGTGCGCGAGCAGCGCCTCGATGTAGTCGGCCGGCATGCGTGCCAGCAGCGACACCGGCAGCAGCACCACCGGCCGCCACCAGCCGGCCGCGGCCGGCGTGTCCAGCACGTCGACCAGCCGCAGTGCGACGGCACGGCGCAGGCCCGACGCCAGCGCCAGCGCGTCAAGGCGCCGCTGCCAGCGGCGCTGGAGGTGCGGGGCCTGCACGCCCGGCATGCGCCCAAGCCACCACACCCCGGCGGCCAGCCGCAGCGACAGCGCGCAGGCGCCGGCGGCCCAGCCCGCCACGATCCATGGCAGCAGCCGTTCGACCGGCAAGGTCGCGGAGAGCGGCGCGCCCGACGCCCACGCCAGCGGGGAGGCAGCCACGGCCGTGGCCGTCGCCGCGAACGTGGGCAGCGTGGACTGCGAGGCCGAAGCGCCGGATCCGCCTGCCAGTTCCAGCAGCAAGGTCGCCAGCGGTGCCAGCACGCAGGCCAGCAGGGCCAGGCAGGCGACGGCATAGCGCGCCTGCGGCCGCGCATCGCGCAGCAGCTGCAGCGCCACTGCCGCCATCAGTCCGATCAGCGCCCCCTGCCAGAGGAAATGCAGCAGCGCCCGACCCAGTACCGGGACCAGTCCCGCGATCGGCTCATGCATGGCCCTTCCCTCCCCGGGTCCGCTGTCCGTCCGTCGCTTCGGGGTCCTCCAGCAGGCGGCGGATCTCTTCGCGCTCGCGATCGCTGACATGGCCGTCCAGCGCCGCCAGCACCAGCGCCTTGCCCGAGCCGGCGAACACCTTCTGGATCAGTTCGCCGAGCAGGTTGGTCTGCAGCGCATCCTGCGCGTGCGCGGCGGCGTATACGTGCGAACGCTGGCTCTCGTCGCGCACCAGCAGGCCCTTGCCGTGCATCACCTGCAGCAGGCGCAGCACCGTGGCCGGCTGGAGTTCCGGGCGTTCGGCGTGCAACGCCTCGTGCACTTCGCGCGCGGTCGACGGCCCCAGCCGCCAGATCGCACGCAGCAGGTCGAGTTCGGCGGCGGTGGGCCTGGGTGGACGCGGGGTGCGGGAAGCGGCACGTGGCATCGGCGGCATCCATTCGGTCAAGGGACAGGGCGATCCTGCACCTTCCAGACAAATTTGTCTAGACAAATTTGTCTATGTCGAAAGTCATGCGCCGCCGGGTCGATCAAGCGCCTTCACGCCGGCTGAGCGGGAGCCGGAGAAGAGTCGGCGCACCGCGGTCCCTGCCGGCGCAGGGCCGCCCTTTCCAGGAGGTTGCGATGAACCGCATGCATGCGAAGTCCCTGCTCGTCCTCGCCCTGCTGCTGGCAGGACCCGCCGCCGCGCAGGAGGACGGACAGCCCGCGATGACGCCCGAACAACAGGCGATGATGGCCGCCTTCCAGAAGGCCGGCGCCCCCGGCGCCGAGCATGCCAACCTGGCGGCGATGGCCGGCACCTACGACCTGGGCATCCGCAGCTGGCACAGCCCCGGCGCCGAGCCGGCCACCGACACCGGCACGGCCACCCGCCGGATGATCCTGGGAAACCGGGTGATGGTGGAGGACGTGGAAGCGCAGATGATGGGCCAGCCGTTCACCGGCCATGGCCTGCACGGCTTCGACAACGTCACCGGCAAGTACTGGGCGACCTGGAACGACAGCATGAGCACCGGGCTGATGGTCAGCGAAGGCAGCTGCGACGCCGACGGCGCCTGCACCTATACCGGCAGCTACAACGACCCGGTGAGCAGGCAGCCGCAGACCACGCGGATGACCACCCGCTGGACCGACCCGTCCACCGAAGTCTTCGAGATGTTCGCGCCCGGCCCCGACGGCAAGGAAGTCAGGATGATGGAGATCACCTACCGCAAACGCGCGCCCTGAACATCCGGGTACGCCTGCAGGCGCGTGGAGTCGGACACATCCCGTTCCATGCCGCCATGCCGCGCCGGGTGTGTGTCCTGGCGCGGGCAGCGGGGCGGAGCCCGCCTCTACGGGTGGGCCAGGGCGTAGTCGATCGCAGCGCGCACGGCCGCCACCTGCGCGGCGTCGCACTGTTCCGGCGTGGCGCCGGGACTGTCCGGATAGACCTCGGTGGTGGTCGTGTATTTCGCGCCGGTGATCCCGGCGCACAGGCCCAGCGCCTTGACCGGATAGTTGATCACCCCGCGCGCGACCACCGGCGAACCGATCATCCGCCCGTCCGCATCGGCCGGTGCGATGTGGGTCACCCGCTCCACCGCGGCGATGACCGCCTGCTGGAACTGCGGCTGCGGCGCCTCCGTATCGCCGACCAGGTAGAAGCCGTCGGGAATCCCGCCCGGCTCGAACGGCTTGCCATCGCGCGCGGCCAGCGCCGGACGGAACTCGCTCTCGTCGCTGTCGGTGGTCTCGTGCAGGTCGATGTGCACCAGGAAGCGGCCCAGCAGCGGCGCGACCAGGTGGATCAGCGCGGCCGACTCCAGTGCCGGACCATGCTCGCGGAAGGAACGGTTGGGATCGACCGCCGCCGCGTTCCAGCGCTGGATGCGCTCGTAGCCCCACGGGCTCACGCACGGCGCCACCAGCAGGTTGATGCGGCCGGCATAGTCGCCAGCGTGATCGCGCGCGAAGCGCAGCGCGCCCTGCACGCCGCTGGTTTCGTAGCCGTGCACGCCGCCGGTCACCAGCGCCACCGGTCGCGATTCATCCCAGTCGCTGCTGCGCAGCGCCAGCAGCGGATAGTCATCGGGTCCGTAGTCCAGCTGCCCGTAGGCGACGATGTCCCAGTGCGGACCCAGGTGTTCGGCGACTTCCACCACCTCATCGGCGTAACTGCGCCGGCGCTGCTGGCGCGCACGCCATTGCGAACGTTCCGCCTCCCCCCAGGGCTGGCCGGGCGTGCCGATGGGATAGAAGCGTTCGATCGTGTCCATGGGGCGATGATCCGTGCGTCGTCCGGTTGCCGATACTCTAGCAGCGGAGTGTCGTACCGGAACCGCAGGCGTATTCATCGCGGCCCCGCCCGCAACCCGGCGGCGCGGCCTTCCGCACCATGTGCGCTCAGATGCGCGAAGCGGGCAACGGCCGCTCGCGATGCATCAGGGTCCATTCGGCGTGTTCGGTCAATGCGGCCTCGCCCAGCGCGACCAGGATCCGCCGCTTCTCCTCCAGGTCGCCGGCGCCGTCCAGCAGGCGCTGCGCCGACTCGAAGATGCGCAGCATGAACCGGTACTGGCGGACCAGTTCCTTGTCCGCCTTCTTGTGCACGTAGGCCTCGTGCACCGCCGCAGCCACCGACAGGATGCCCATCACCGACACCAGCAGGTGCTTGGTATGGCCGTCGAACCGGCGCGCGAACAGCGCCAGCAGCACGCTCAGGGCCACGCCCAGTCCGATGCAGATGCGGCCCAGCAGCTCGGCGCGGTGATGCAAACGCGCGCGCCGCAGCGAGGCGCGCGAGTAGTAGGCCAGCTGGCCGTCCGGTCCGGCGTTGCCGATCCATTCGGCGATCACCGTCTCCACGTCCGCCGCATCGCCAGCCATCGCCACGCGCATCCCGTCCAGGCTGGCGCCGCGCATCGCGTTGCGGATCCAGCCCAGCTCCACGTCCTGCTTCTGCAGGAAATTCTCGTGGGCGAAGGCCGGCATGCCCGGCCGCACGATCCCGGCGCGCCGCCAGTACGACTGCACCCGCAGGCCCTCGGCCAGGGTCCGGTAGTCCAGGTACTTGCGCTGCCACTGGCGGCGATTGGCCAGGCTCACCACTACCAGGCCGGCGACGAACAGCAGGAGGAAGCCGTAGATCACCAGATCCTCGCTGGCCACGTGGGTGTAGGTGAAGAAGGTGAAGCCCATCAGCGCCACCAGCGCATAGGTGGCCAGCAGCACCCGCGCCACGCGCCGCTGGTAGGTGCGCGCCAGCCAGTCGGCGGCGCGGAACGAGGACCAGACCGGGCAGCGCATCGCCTCGGGCGAGTCCGGCGGCTGGGCCTGGATCTGCTGCGCGTACCTGCGCGCATCGACGGTGAACGCCGCCTGCCGGGCGAACATCCGCACGAAGGCCGCTCGCAACGGGCCCGCCACGTCGCGGCCCTCCTCGGCCACCAGCCAGCTGCCGGCGATGTCGGCCGGAGTATCCTCGTCCTCGCGCGCAGTAGGCAGATGGAAGACCACGTTCTCCTGGTCCGGCCCCAGCAGGTTGGCCGCGGCATGCCGGCGTTCGGCCGTGCCGTAAAGCGACCCGTGCAGGTGGAAACGCACCACCTGCGCGGTTCCGCCCAGCCGCCCGGACGGCTTGCCGTCCCACAGCGCCAGCAGCACGTGGCAATGGCTGGAGACGAACATGCCGGCCTGCGCGTACTGGCGGTCGCGGGCCGGCCCGGGTACCGCGGCCGCGGCGACGGCGCCCTCGCCCGCTTCTTCCAGCGGCAGTTCCAGCACCTCGACCTGCCGCACCAGCGCCTCCAGGCGCGGCCGGGCGATGGCCGCATCGAAGTCCTCGCGGTACTGCGCCAATGGCAACGGCAGCGGCGCGATCACGCGCAGGCCCAGGTCCAGCGCCGCCTGTGCGGCAAGCTGGTCGCTGCCCTCGGCCAGCGACGAGAGCAGCACCACCGGCAGTTCCGGATTCGCCTGCCGCAGTGCCTGCAGGAACCCGCGTACCCGTGCCTGCAACGCCGGCGCGTCGGTCTCCCGCAGCTTGCGGTGGCCGGTGACGCCAACGACCAGGCAATGGGTCAGCAGCGGGTCGCCAACGACGAGATCGACCGGCATGTCCGCCGGCGGTTCCCGGGTCACGCCGGCTGCCCTTCTTTCTTGCGCGCCAGCCGCTCGCGGGCGCTGGCGATCATCGCGGCGTAACGCGGGTCGTCGCGGATCGGGTCCAGGTCCGAATCGCTCTCCATCCAGCTCAACATGCCAGGCGAGGACTGTTCGGCCACGTCCTGCAGGATCGCCAGGGCGCGGTCGTACTCGCCCAGCACCGACATTGCGCACGCCAGGTTGTATTGCAGGTTCGCGTTGTCCGGATCGATCAGGTGCGCCCGCGTCGCCCACTCCATCGCCCGCTCCCGTTCCCCCAGGGTCACCAGCATGGACACGCCGAAGCCGATCGCGCGACCGTGGCCGGGATCCTCGGCGACGATCTTCTCGATCCGCTTCATCGCCCGTTCCGCCGCCGCCCGCACCCGGGTCGTGTCGTTCCTGGCCTCGCAGGCCTGGACGATGATGCTGGTGGCGGTGAAGTCGGATTCCATGCTGTCCGCGGCCACCTCCAGGTAACCGATGGCCTGGTCGTAGTGACGCAGACCCATGCAACTCAGGCCCGCCAGGCGGTTGGCCACGTACGATTTCGGCTCCAGTTCCAGCGCGCGCCTGGCCGCCTCCAGGGCTTCGCCGAACTTGCCCACGCTGCGCAGCGTCGCCGACCAGGCCGCATGGGAGTCCGCCAGGTGCGGGCCCAGTTCGAGCGCCCGCCTGGCCGGATATTCCAGGTCCTCGTAGGCCAGGTCCGCCTGCCAGAACAGGTTCCATTGCGCCAGGGCCATCGTCGCCCAGGCCTGGGCATAGTTCGGATCCAGCTGCACCACGTGCCTGCAGATGCGGATCACGATCTCGTTGTTGCGTTCGTTGTCGCGCAGCCAGAACTGGCGCGCCATCAGGTACAGCCTGTAGGCCTCGGCGTTGCTGGTCGCGCGCTGCTCCAGCGCCTGCTTCTCCGCCGGCAGCAAGGTCAGCTTCAGCGCCGAGACGATCGCCTTGGATATCTCGTCCTGCAGGGCGAAGATGTCGTTGAGGTCGCGGTCGTAGCGCTCGCCCCAGACCTGCGCATCGCGCGAGGCGTCGATCAGCTGGGCGGTGATGCGCACCCGCTCGCCGGCCTTGCGCACGCTGCCGACCAGCACGTGCGAGGCGTGGGCCTGGCGGCCGATGTCGGCCATCCCGCCGGTGGCGCCCTTGAACGAGAACGCCAGGTTGCGCGACACCACCGACAGCGCCGACACCTTGCCCAGGTCGGTGATGATGTCCTCGGTGATGCCGTCGGAGAAATACTCCTGCTCCGGGTCGCCGCTCATGTTGGCGAACGGCAGCACGCAGATGCTGACCTGCGGGCTCTTGCGCGGGGCCATCCCGGCGGCCGGCCTGGCCGCGCCCAGCTTGGCCTCCAGCGCCTTGCACAGGCCCAGGAAGGCCGGATGCGCGTGGTCCCCGCTCCAGCCGTCCAGGTCGGTGGCGTGCAGGGCGCGGAAATCGATCGGCATGCGCGCATTGTCGAACCGCACCGGCACCAGCACGCCGCGGTCGGCCGCGTCGCGCGCCTCGCCGCGCACCCAGCGCGAGTCCACCGACAGCGGCGTCCACACCACGATCAGCGTCCGCGCCGCCTCCAGTTCGCGCGAGATCAGCGTATCGAACTCCTCGCCCGGGCTGATCTCCGGATCCCACCACACCGACCAGCCCTGGGCCTCCAGTGCCGCGACCAGCGGCGCCACCCGGGCGCGGTCCTGGCGGGAATAGGAAACGAAGATGTCAGCCACGGGCCCCGCCCTCCAGCGGCGCCGGCGCCGCGGCGATCCGCGCCAGCAGCGCCTGGAACCGCGGATGGCCATGCAGCGGATCCAGGTCGCTGTCGGTCTCCACCCAGGCCCGGTCGCCGAAGCCCATCGCCACCGCGCGCTCCAGCAGGTCCAGCGCCCGCTCGTGGTCGCCCTGGATCACGTAGAAGCAGGCGATGTTGTACAGCACCAGCGGCTCGTCCTGGTCCTGGCGCAGCGCCCGCTCGGCCAGTTCGGCGGCCTTCTTCTTCTCCCCCACCCGCTGCAGGTTGATCGCGCAGAAATACAGCGCCCGCGTGTCGTGCGGATTGAGGTTGATGTGGTTGTCCAGCGTGGCCAGCGCGCCGAGCCGCACGCGCACCTCGTCCTGCTGGCGGCCCAGCGAGGCATAGGCCAGGGCCAGGAACATCGGCACCTGGAAGTCCGCCGGATTGATCTCCATCGCCCGCGTGTACAGCTGCACCGCGCGTTCGTAGTCGCCCTGCGACGAGCAGGCGATGCCGTAGTAGCAATAGGCCTCGAACAGGTTGGGGTTGAGGGTGATCGCCGTCTCGAACTCGCGCGTGGCCTCGTCGTAACCCTCGCGGATCATCAGCGCCAGGCCGCGCGAGGCATGCGCCTCGGCGGACTGCGGATCCAGCACCAGCGCCTGCTCGCTGGCGCGGTTGGCCTGGGCCACGTTCTCGGCGGTGGCTTCCGAATAGCGGAACAGGTGCGAGTACGCGTCGGCCATGCCGGCATAGGCCAGCGCGTACATGCCGTCGATGCGGATCGCCTGCTCGAACATGCGGATCGCATGCTCGTAGTCGCGCCTGGCCATCGAGTACATGTAGCGGCGGCCGCGCAGGTAGAAGTCGTAGGCCACCGGGTCGGTGGTGGCCACGAACTGCATCGCGCGCCGCTCGCCCGGGGTCAGGGTCACCTGCAGCGCCTTGACGATGCTGTGGGCGATGTCGTCCTGGATGGCGAACACGTCCTTCATCTCGCGGTCGTAGGTCTCCGACCACAGGTAGGAGTCGGACTCGGCCTCGATCAGCTGCGCGGTGATGCGCACACGGTCGCCCACCCGCCGCACGCTGCCCTCCAGCACCACGCCCACCCCCAGCTCGCGCGCAACCTCCGGGATGCTGACCTGCCGGCCCTTGTAATTGAACGACGACGTGCGCGAGGCCACCTTCAGCTGCGGCAGCTTGGCCAGCAGGCTGAGGATCTCGCCGGCGATGCCATCGCTGAAGTACTCGGTGTCGGCGACATTGCTCATGTTGGCGAAGGGCAGCACGCAGATGCCGATGCGTTCGCTCTTCGGCGCCGCAGCGGGCCGGTGCTCGCCCACGCCCAGCTTGGCTTCCAGTGCCTTGCACAGGGCCACGAACGCGGGATGCCTGGGGTCGCCGTTCCAGCCGTCCAGGTCGGTGGCGTGCAGGGCGCGGAAATCGATCGGCATGCGCGCGTTGTCGAACCGCACCGGCACCAGAACGCCACGGTCGGCCGCGTCGCGCGCTTCGCCGCGCACCCAGCGCGACTCCACCGACAGCGGCGTCCACACCACGATCAGGCTGCGCGCATGCTCCAGCTCGCGCGAGATCAGCGAGTCGAACTCCTCGCCCGGCGAGATCTCCGGATCCCACCACACCGACCAGCCACGGTTCTCCAGCGCCGACACCAGCGGCGCCACCCGGGGACGGTCCTGGCGGGAATAGGAAACGAAGATGTCGGCCAAGCATCGCCTCCGTGGGGAAAAGCGCCGCACTTGCCCCCGCACCTGACGTGCGGTCCATCCTGTCGATTGCCGCCTGGAATGCCGCCCCCAGCACGCGCGGGAACCCGATCGCGCACCGCGGATCATCGACCCGCCCGGCGATTAGGCGCCGCTTTGGGTGGCCGGTCAACCGCGGAAGCATCCGCGCCATGCCCTCCTGATCGATCTGGCCGGTCGAGCCATGGATCTGCGTTGCGCGAGCGACGCCGCGACATCGGTCTTCATCGGCCGCATGCCTGGTTGGCCATCGCGGGCCACGCAACTTCGATCGTTCCAGGCTCGAAGCGCCTGGCCAGCATCGGCCTGTCCGCCCCCATCGGACCCGACCGAACCCGCCGCAGGCGATGCGATCACCCGGCCGGTCGGCACGCTTCAGGGCGTGGCGTCGACCGTGCAGGTCAGCTCCAGCACGACCTGCCCGCCCGCCGGCAGATCCAGGGCCACGCCGCCGCCGAGCAGGTTGTCGATGGACAGCTGCCCGGTCCCGGTGCCGCTCGCCGGGCAGGAGGCGCCCCCGCTGGCGCCGGTGCAGGTGACCGCGGTGCAGGTCAATCCGTCATCGGGCGTGTCGGTCAGCAGGGTGCCCTCCGCGCCGTCCGGACCGCTGTTGGCCGCGGTGAGGGTGTAGGTGACGGTGGCACCCGGACGCAGCGCGGTCACCGGCGCGGACTTGGTCACGCTTGCGTCGGCTTCGGGCGGGACCGGATAGATCGGCGTGCAGTTGGCGAGCGCAAAGGTGACGGACGGGGGGACGAAACTGATCCTCACGGTGTTGGTCGGGGCGACATTCTGGATGTCGAAGATGTCGGGTGGGCGGGCCTGGCTGACGTCGTAGAAAACGATCTCGCCGGTCGTGCCATTGAACGGCCCCTGGTTCAACGTGTTGCCGGTGAAGTAATAGCGTCCGGCGCCGCTCACGTTGCCGTTGTTGGTGAAGGAACCGCCCGCGATCACCGCACCCGCACCCTGCGACAGCGGGCCATGGTTGGTGAACGGACCATCGCCGTCGACGACCAGGTGGCCGTTGTTCACCATGCTGGCATCGTTGATGAACGCGGCCGCCACGATCGAGCACTGGTTGGTGAACGTTCCCGAGTTGACGTGGATCTCGCCGAAGTCGTGGATGTAGCCGGTATTGAGGGTGGTTCCCGACGAATTGAGGTTGCCGCCATTCACCGTGATGATGCCGTTGTTGGTCACAGTGCTGTTTGCCTGCAGGTCCAGGATGGCGCCGGGGGCGATATCGACCGTGCCGTTGTTGGTGACGGTCGAATTGCCGGGAATGGTCAGGTTGCCGCCCGACGCGTGCATGTTCGCGCCGGCGTCGTTGGTGATGGCGATGCCGCCATTGGCGTTGGTGTTGTTGAAGGTGAAGTCGGCGCCGGAGTGGTTCTGGAAGTTCGCTCCGGCGCCGAACACGACGTTCGCCAGGGCCGTGGTGCCGTAGTTGTCGATGGCTCCGGACAGGTTGTTCACAGGAGCAGGCTGGAACGTCGCCCCTGCATTTACGCATACCATGCCCCCGCCGGCCGGTCCTTCGAGACCGCCGGTGTAGGTGCCGGACTGGATCAGCAACGACTGTCCGGAAGCCACGTTGAATGGCCCGGGGCCCGAAGCGGGAAAGACGTACGTGTATCCCGCCCCATCGCTGCTCGGACACGTCTGCGCGGCCGCCGGCGCAATGCCTGCGAACAGCAGCACTGCGAACAGGACGACTCGGCTGCGCCATGTCGTGCGACGGGATGGGATCGGGAGCATGGGGTCCGCGTGCCTCACGACCGGAAAAGTACGCTTATGGGCGCCCGGCCGTAAAGACGATCGAACGGGAGTGGAAGCTCCGGCTTCCGGCGCCTTTCCCCGGCGCCACCGCGGAACCAGCCGGTGGCGCGCGACCATCACGGAACTCCCGGACACGGACACGACGGCGATGCAGCTGTCCCTGCCCGCTTCAGAGATCGGCGTATCCCAGCATGCGCTCCAACTCCTGGTCCTTCTCCCGCCACACTCCGTTCATCCACTGCTGGAAGCGGGCGCGGAAAGCGCGGTCGTCCTGGTAGTTGCCGGCGGCCATTTCAGACGGTATCGGGCGCTGGCGCACGTGGACGCGGACCTCCGGCACCCGGTCGGCCATCAGGTCGATCATCGAGGGCCTGCCGCCCGGATAGGCGATGGTCACGTCCAGCAGCGCATGCAGGCCCTGCCCCATCGCATCGATCACGAAAGCCACGCCGCCGGATTTGGGCTTGAGCAGGTGCCGGTACGGCGAGGCCTGGCCGTCGTGCTTGGCCGGGGCGAAACGGGTGCCTTCGACGAAGTTCATCACCGCCACCGGAATGTCGCGGAACTTCCCGCAGGCCCGGCGCGTGGCCTCGATGTCGCGCTTGCCCAGCTCGGGGTTCCTGGCGATCTGGCGGCGGTTGTAGCGACCCATGAACGGGAAATCCAGCGCCCACCACGCCAGGCCCAGCACCGGTACCCAGAACAGCGAGCGCTTGAGGAAGAAGCGCAGCAGCGGGATGCGCCGGTTGAACACCTTCTGCAGGACCAGGATGTCGACCCAGCTCTGGTGGTTGGCCAGCACCAGGTAATGGCCGTCGCGCAGCAGCGCGGTGTCCTCCTCGACCCGGACCCGGGTATGGGTCAAGGCATCGATCATCGCGCTGTTCACCGCGATCCAGCTCTCGGCCAGGCCGGTGAGCAGCGGATTGCACGCCCGCCGCACCGGGCCGAACGGCAGCACCGCCTTGACCACGCCCGCGAGCAGCAACGGGACCGCATGCACCAGCGTATTGGCCACGACCAGCAACCCGATCGCGCCCACGCGCAGCCACTGCAGGAAGGACATCGGCACCGGACCTCGACGTACGGAAACGGCCCAGCCTAGCAAATCATGCGGACCGGTCCGACAGGCCCGCGACCGGCAAAACCCGCGCTGCGCGGGCCTCGCCCCCCCGGCGACCACGCCATACCCCGCCTCCAACCTGAACACCGGCCCGGGCAACGGGGTGCGTTCTGGCGTAAAATGCACCAGCACCATCCGCGCGCGCCGCGTCCGCTGCATCGACGCGGTTCGCTTTCCGACCGCCCACCGTCCGCCCCGCGGCCGGCTCCGCAAGGCGACGACATCCAGGTCCAGCGCACGCCCCGGGGCGGCCCGTACGTGGCCGCCGAACGCCGCTCTTCCCTGCGCATGCGCATCCGGGAAGCGGGCTCGTGCAGGCCGGCCGCGCAGTGGTTGCTCCGCCACGCGACCGTCGACCACGGCCCGTCGGCCGTGGCCGCCCGTGGCGGCCGGCCACGCCGGGCATGGGCGACCGCCGGCGCCCGTTCTTCCGGGCCACCTGCCGCACATGGCGGCCGCGTGGCATTCCCGCCGCCCTTCAACGAGAGGACACCATGGCAACCCGCAAGACCGCACGCATTCCCGCCTCGCGCCCGCAGGCGGGCAAGTCGAACGTCACCCTCACCCACGAGCGCATCTCCAGCGACCTGGAGGCCTTCCGCAAGGCCGGCGGCCGCATCGAGGTGCTGGGCAACACCCGGGTGCTGACCAAGGTCGACGCACCGGAAGACAAGAAGGACTAGCGCGGCCACCGCCGCGTCCGCCCGATCCCCACCACGCATCCAGGTACCCCATGGCCAAGCCCAACTATTCCTTCGAAAAACGCCAGCGCGAGCTGGCCAAGAAGAAGAAGAAGGACGAGAAAGACGCGAAGAAGCGCGCCAGCCGCGAAGACGCCACGCGCACTTCCACCGGCACGGGCGGCGACTCGGCCGCGTGATCGCGTGAGCCAGGCGCCGGCACCGCAGGTCTGGGTCGATGCCGACGCCTGCCCCGGACCGGTGCGCGAGATGCTGTTCCGCGCCGCCGAGCGCGCGCGGGTGCAGGTCACCTTCATCGCCAACCAGTGGCTGCGCACGCCGCCCTCGCGTTACCTGCGCGCGGTGCAGGTCCAGGGCGGCTTCGACGTGGCCGACGACGCCATCGCCGAACGCGCAGGACCGGGCGACCTGGTGGTTACCCAGGACATCCCGCTGGCCGCGCGCGTGATCGGGCGCGGCGCCGAAGCGGTCGACCCGCGCGGCGTGCGCTACACCGCCGACACCATCGCCCAGCGCCTGTCGATGCGCAATTTCATGGAAGAATTGCGCGGCGCCGGCGTGCAGACCGGCGGTCCGGCCGCCTTCCACGCCCGCGACCGGCAGGCCTTCGCCAACGCGCTCGATGGTTGGCTGGCGCGACATCCGCGCGCCTGAACCGGCATGTCCGGTCCGCCGGGCGGGCTGCGTTGGGAGCATACGCCGCCGTCGCATCGCCACGCGCATGCTGACCGCGCCCGTCACGACCGCAAGGGAGTCGCCATGGCCGTTCCCACCCACGACCTGATCCGCGAGGCGGCCACCGGTTCGGCCGAAGGCCGCCTCAACTTCGGCCAGGTCGTGGGTTTGATGGTGGTGGCCGGCGTGGATGCCTACAGCGTCGACTACCGGGCCCGGCGCACGACCTATTACCCGCGCAGCGCCGAGCCGCTGGACCTGGCGCTGGACATCCCGGACGTGCCGATCGCCGAGGCCTTCGATGCCGCCGCATTGCGTGCCGCCATCGCCGGCGCCCAGCGCGGCCTCGTGCCCTATCCGCAGTTCAAGCGCCTGTCGATGCTGGCTGGCTGCATCGGCTACACCGTGTGGATCGCCGGCCGCCACGTCACCTACTACGGGCGACGCGGCGAAACGCACGTGGAGCAGTTCCCCGACTGAGCGTCGCGCATGGCCGCGCATGTTCTGGCGCCCACCGCGGCGCCAACCGCTATCCTTTCCGCGTCCCTGCAAGCGACAGCCGTGCCCGCTTCCTGCAATGCCTGTACGCGGTCCTTCTCCTGGCCGCGCTGCCCGCACTCGCCGAAGTCCAGTCCCCACATCGGATACCGCCATGACCGAACGCCACGCCCGCGGCACCTTCGCCGTCACCCTCACCCCGCAACCGGCGCAGGACGGCGTCGGCGACCCGGCCATCGGCCGCATGGCCCTGCACAAGGTCTTCGAGGGCGACCTGCAGGGCACTGCCAACGGGCAGATGCTCGCCGTGCGCGGCAGCGTCGACGGCTCGGCCGGCTACGTGGCGATGGACCAGGTGCAGGCCACGCTTGACGGCCGCCAGGGCGGCTTCGCCCTGCAGCACAGCGGCACCATGGACCGCGGCGCCCCCACCCTGCGGATCACCGTGGTGCCCGATTCGGGCAGCGGCGGCCTGGCCGGGATCAGCGGCACGCTGTCCATCGACATCCGCGACGGCACGCACTACTACGACTTCGCCTACCGGCTGCCCGAGGCGCCCTGAGCAGCTTCGGCGCTCACGCGACTTCCCACCGGCTTCACTTCCGCACCATCGCCACCCCGCATCGCGTCGCTAGCGTTCCAGGCCTGTCCCGGAACGCCAAAGACCCCGCGATGCCTTCCTCCACCCCCGACCTGGTCGTGGTCGGCGCCAGTTTCGCCGGCGCGGCCTGCGCCATCGCCGCCGCGCAGCGCGGGCTGCACGTGTGCGTGCTCGAGCGCAAGCGCGACCCGGGCGAGAAGCTGCGCACCACCGGGATCATCGTCAAGGAAGCCGCCGAACACACTCTGCTCGGCCAGGTCCCCGCGACCATGACCCGGCGCATCGGACAGGTGCGCCTGTATGCGCCCAGCCTCAGGCAGGTGGCCCTGGCCGCGCCCGGCTACTACTTCCAGACCACCGATACGCCGGCGGTCATGCGCTGGCTGGCCGGGCAGATGCGCGCGCACGGGATCGATCTGCGCCTGGGCAGCGCGTTCACCGGCTGCGTGCGCAGCGACGGGGGCTGGCAGGTGGATGGCGTCGGCCGCACCCGCTACCTGGTCGGCGCCGACGGTGCGCGTTCGCGGGTGGCCCGGCACTGCGGGCTGGGCCAGGTACGCCAGTTCCTCTACGGCATCGAGTACGAATTCCCCGGCGCCGCCCTCGCCGAGCCGGACGCGCTGCACTGCTTCATCAGTAAGCGCTATGCGCCCGGCTATATCGGCTGGATCGCGCAGAACCCCACCGGCATCCAGGCCGGCCTGGCCCTGCGCCACGACCCACGGCACGCGCGCGTGCCCGACATCGACGGCTTCCTGCTGCGCGTGGGCATGGCCGCCGGCCTGCCGCGCCTGCTCAGGCCCGGGCACACCCGTGCCGGGCTGATTCCGTGCAGCGGCCCGGTGTTCGACCTGGCCCGCGACCGCGCCATCCTGGTGGGCGACGCCGCCGGCGTGGTCTCGCCGGTCACCGCCGGCGGCATCCATTCGGCCTGGGAGCACGGCTGGACGGTGGGTCGCGCCGTGGCCGCTCACCTGCGCGAAGGCGATCAGCTGCGGGACCCGGCCTGCGCAGGCGGCCGCGCGCGCGACCCGGTCGGACACGCGCCGACGCCCGAGCGGGTCGCCATCGACGCCGCACCGCGCTTCCGTTTCAAGCGCGCCCTGCGCTGGGCCTACGACCGGATGCAGTTCGACTGGCCCTTCGACCTGCTGCTGCACTCGCCGCCGCTGCGCTGGGCGGCGGAGCAGGTGTACTTCCACAAGCGCGGGATCTGAGGCGCGACGCCGGTGGCTTCGGTTCCGGTTTCGACTGCGTCGTCAGCCCGCCGGTTCGCGCCGCACCGTCGCGATCCAGTCGTCCACCGCCGCCTCCAGCACCGCCAGCGGCAGGGCGCCGTTGCCCAGCACCAGGTCGTGGAAGGCGCGGATGTCGAAACGCTCGCCCAGCTGCGCGCGGGCGCGCTCGCGCAGTTCCACCATCTTCAGATGGCCGATCTTGTACGAGCACGCCTGGCCGGGCTGGACCAGGTAGCGGTAGACCTCGATGCGCACCTCGGCCGGCTCCATCCCGGTCTGCGCGTGCATGTAGGCGATCGCCTGCTCCGGGGTCCAGCGCTTGCGGTGCAGGCCGGTGTCCACCACCAGCCGCACCGAACGGAACAGCTCGGCGCGCAGGCGGCCGATGTCGCCCCATGGATCGTCGCGGTACAGGCCCATCTCCGCGACCAGCTGTTCGGCATACAGCGCCCAGCCCTCGGTGAACGCGCTGGGGCTGAGGCTGCGCCGCATCAGCGGCAGGTCGGTCAGGGTCTGGCCGATGGAGATCTGGAAGTGGTGGCCCGGCGAGCCTTCGTGGTAGGTCAGCGTCGGCAGGCTCCAGCGCGTGTTCGCCTTGGGATTGCCGAGGTTGATGAAGTACAGGCCCGGGCGCGAGCCGTCCAGCGCCGGCAGCAGGTAATAGGCGCCCGGCGCGGTGGCCTGCGCGTCCTCCGGCACGGTGCGCACTTCCAGCGGCGCCGGCGGCAGGCGGCCGAAGTATTTCGGCACCTGCGGCTCCAGCCGGGCCAGGATCGCGTGGATGTCGGCCACCAGTTCGGCATGCCCGGCCTCGGTATCGGCGTACTGGAAGCGCGGATCCTCGACCAGCGCGGCCATGCGCTCGCCGACGCTGCCCTGCGTCATGCCCTGCGCGCGCAGCAGGCGATCCATCTCGCCCTGGATGCGCGCGACCTCGGCCAGGCCCAGGCGATGGATCTCGTCGGCGTCCAGGTCGGTGCTGGTGTTCCAGCGCAGCGCGGCGTCGTAATACGCGTCGCCACCGGGCAGCGCCCACATCCCGTGGTCGCCGGGCTGCGTGGCGATCACCTCTTCCAGCCGCGCCAGCAGGCGCGCATAGCCGGGGTTGGTGTCGCTCTCGACCGCGGCCACCGCCTGCGCCAGCAGTTCCTGCTGCCGCGGTACGGGCAGCGAGGTTTTCTCCAGCTTGCGCTGCAGCGCAAGCACGAAGCGGCTCTGCGCCGCCGGCGGTTCGACCAGGCTGCGGATCTGCGCGGCCGCGCCTTCCAGCGCCACCTGCGGCGGCAGTGCACCGTGGCTGGCCTGCATGTCGAAGTTGGCGCGCACCTGGTCGAGCTTGGTGCCGATGGCATGCAGGCGCGAGATGTAGGCCAGCGCGCTGGCCTCGTCGTGCACCGCGTGCTGGTTCTCCATGAACTGCGGCAGCGTCACCGGGATGCTGAACAACTGGTCCACCGCATAGACCGTGGCTCCGGCCGGCAGCCAGGCCGGCGCCCACTCAGGGGCCATCATCTCGATCTGACGCTGGTAGAACCAGCGCATCAGGCCCAGGCTCCAGCGGTCCTGGCCCTCGATCCGGGCACCGGCGGCGTAGCGCTCCAGTTCGGCGAGGTTGTCGCGCATGGTCGCGCGCAGCGCGTCGCGGCGCGGCAGCGATACGTCGGTCAACTGTCCGGACAGGTCGATGCCATCGCCGGAAATGCCCAGCGCGGTGCGCAGTTCCGGATTGCCGGCCACCTCGCGCATCGTCTGCGCGTCGACCAGCGCACCCAGGCTCTGCGGTGCAGTAGTCGATGCCGTCGTGCCTGACGGGGACGTGGACTGCGGGTTGGTGGAAGCGAAGCTCGGCGCGGCCAGGCCGCAGGCGGAAAGACTGGCCAGGAACAGCAGGGTGCGACGGCGCATCAGGACTCCGTGTCGGGTGCCAAGAGAAAGTCGGCAAGGATCGCACATGCAGGCCGGGCGAAATATGCGGTTCTTCCCGAACTGCGACGGAGGTGCGCGCAAACCACGGGAGCCAGGGCGTCGGGTTGCGTCGGGTTGCGTCGGCTTCGGCGGGAGCGGCTTATCCCTGGAACACCGGCTCCAGCATCCGCAACGTCCCCGCATCCGCATCCATCTCCACCCGGCCGCCCACCGGCAGGATGAACTGCTGGCGGATGTGGCCGATCATCGCGCCGCGGTAGGCGGGGATCTCCAGCGGCTTGAAGTAGTCGTCCAGGATCTGCGGCACGGTCAGCGAGCCATAGCCGTCGCCGGGGTCGCATTCGGTGCATTCGCCGAATACGAAGCCGGCGATCCTGTCCAGCGCACCCATGAGCTTGAGGGTGCTGAGCATGCGGTCGATGCGGTACGGCGCCTCGCCGACGTCTTCCAGGAACAGGACTTTGCCGCTGAAGTCCGGCAGGTACGGTGAGCCGGCCAGCGCCACCAGCACCGACAGGTTGCCGCCCACCAGTTCGCCGCGGGCGGTGCCGCCGTTGAGGGTGACGGTGCGGTTCCTGCGCTGCACCAGTTCGTCGCCGATGTCGGCCACGTTGCGGTACTGCATCAGTTCGCGGTCGAAGAACAGGCGCCGGAACTGGTCGACGTTGAACGTGTTCCAGCTGCCCACGCCGATGGGCCCGTGGAAGCTGACCAGACCGGCCTGCGACAGCAGCGCGTTGTGCAGGGCGGTGATGTCCGAATAGCCCAGCAGCACCTTGGGATTGCGCCGGATGAGCCCGTAGTCGAGCAGCGGCAACAGGCGCGCGGCCCCGGAGCCGCCGCGCGCGCAGACGATCGCCTTGACCTCGTGGTCGGCGAACATCGCGTTGAGGTCGCCGGCGCGCTCGGCGTCGGTGCCGGCCAGGTGGCCCCAGCGCGAGGCCAGGTGCGGCGCGACCTTCACCTTGAAGCCCAGCGCCTGCATCGCCTCGCTGGCCAGTTGCAGGTCGAACGGATCGTCGGTGGCCGCCGAGGGGCTGACCAGGGCGACGGTGTCGCCGGGATCGAGCGGCGGCGGCAGCAGGCGCCTGCGCGGGCCGGCCGCGGGCGCATCGGCGCCGCGTGCCAGCGGCAGCACCAGGGCGGCGGCGGCCAGGGCGGTGCCGCCGATGAAATGTCGCCTGTGCATGATGTCGATTCCAAGGTTGCCGGATCGACGACAAGGTAGCGACCCGCCCGGACTGCAACAACCGGCCTGATGCCAACGGCCCGTTCACCCCCGCGTCGACCGCGACGCCCTACCCTCGCCCCCATCCCACCGCAGGAGCACGCCCGTGATCCCCAGGAACACCATCTGCCTCTGGTACGACAACGACGCCCTGGACGCCGCCACCTTCTACGCCGCCACCTTTCCCGACAGCGCGGTCACCGCCCTGCACCACGCCCCCAGCGACTTCCCCTCCGGCAAGCAGGGCGACCTGCTGACGGTGGAGTTCACCGTGCTCGGCATTCCCTGCGTGGGACTCAACGGCGGGCCGGCGTTCAAGCACAGCGAGGCGTTCTCGTTCCAGGTCGCCACCGATGACCAGGCCGAGACCGACCGCTACTGGAACGCCATCGTCGGCAACGGCGGCCAGGAAAGCGACTGCGGCTGGTGCCGGGACAAGTGGGGCCTGTCATGGCAGATCAGCCCGCGCGTCCTGCTCGAGGCCTTCAACGGCCCCGACCCGGCCGTGGCCCGGCGCGCGTTCGAGGCGATGATGACCATGCGCAAGATCGACGTCGCCGCGATCGAGGCGGCCGTGCGCGGCTGAGGCCTGAAGTTCCCGCGGAAACTCTCCAAATGGTGCCAGGGACAATTCGGGCTGTTGACTGTCCCTGACACCAGTTCGCCATTTTCGCGGTGGCGGGCACTCTGGCCTGGCCCTCTTTGCCTGGCCCTACTGCGTTTTGTCCACGAACTTCTGCAGCAGCTTCTTGCCTTCCGGCGACTGGGCCAGGCCTTCGAGCATGCTGGCGATGGCGGTGCCGCCGTCGGCGGAAAACAGGTCCATCACGCTGGACAGGCCCTTGCCCGGCGTGCCGGCATTGGAGATGACCTTGACGTCGGCGGTCTTCAGCGCCTCGGCCTGCGCGGTGCCCACGGCCTGGGCCGCTTCGATGTTGCGGATGCCCAGCAGATAGGTCTGGTAGCCCTGGTCGCTGCCGATCTTCTCGGCCAGCTTGATCTGCGCATCCACCGGCGCCATCAGGATCGCGGTTTCGGCCTGGCCCTTGGCATGGCCCTCCACCGCGATGCCCTCGGCGTTGCGCCTGGCGGCCTCCAGCTTGCCTTCGGCGGTCAGCACGGTCTGCTGCTTGCCGCCTTCGGCCGAGACGATGGCGACCTGCTTGGCCGCGTCGGCCTGCACGATCGCCACCTCCTTGGCCTGGGCGGCGGTGATCACCGCCACCTCGCGGTCGATCTCGGCGCCGCGCACGTTCTTGACCTGGACCACGTCCATTTCCTTGGCCGCGGTCTCGCGCTGCTGCACCTTGACCTGCTGCGAGGACTGCTCGTTGGCCACGCCGACGTTCTTCTCCTTCTCGGCGGTGCGCAGGCCCACCTGTTCGGCGGCCTGCTGGCGCGACATCTCCACCTCGCGCTTGGCCGCGATCTCGGCCATTTCGGCCTGGCGGGTGTTGTCGGCCACCACCAGCCGCGATTCGCGTTCGATCCCGGAGGTGCGCTTGGCCATGATGTTCTGGATGACCTGGCTTTCCCGGGAGTCGCGGATGTCCATCAGCTCGATGTTCTTGATCGCCTCCACGCCCCATCCGCCCAGCTGCGGCTGCACTTCCTTGGTGAACGCTTCGCCGAAGCGGCTGCGGTCCAGCATGATCTGGTCGATCTCGTGCGCGGCCAGCACGGTGCGCACCGAGCCCTGCACGATGGCGGTGAGCTGCTCCTTCAGCTCATCGAACGAGGCCACGCGCTGGGCGGCGGTATTGGAATCGCTGATGCGGAAGAAGGCCATGACATGCACCAGGAACGGCACGCGCTCCTTGTCGTAGGCGGCGTAGTCCGGCAGGTCGATGGCGAAGTTGGACACCGGCAGGGTCACCCGCTGCAGGCCGATCAGCGGAATCCGCGTGGGCCATTCGTAGTAGGTGTTGCTGGCGAAGCCCTTGCCGTAGGAGACGGTGTTCCTGCGGGTCTGGACGATGTGCACTTCGTTGACCGGGACGACCCGGCGCAGTGCGATGGTCCAGAAAAACAGGATGACGCCGATGACGACGGCCACGGCGACAGCCATGGCCAGGATGATGGACATGCCGAACATGAGATCCCCTGGAAGTTGCGTTGCGCGATCGAGTATAGGGTCCCCGGATCGCCCGGTTCGCGAAATGGATCACTGAAGCGCTCCCTGTCCGCTCACCCTCGCCGGACGGCGCTCCGCCACGCGCTGCGCCCGGTCCGCGGAAGCGCATTCCAGCGCGCATTCCTGGCTGGGCCTGTTGTCCGCACCTCCCGTCCCGACTTACCGGTACGCTCCCGGCCCCCGCCACACCAGCTCCCCGCGCTTGTAGACCGCCATCACCACCACGACCTCGCGGGCATCGCCGATGGCCTGCATCTCCGGCTCGTTGGGGTCCAGCAGCCGGCACTTGCCGGAGCCGCGCCGGAGCGCGATCTCCACCGGGCACACCATCCGCGAGCGCATGCCCGGCAGCGGGAAGGAGATTTCCTTCATGCCCTGCTCCTTCCAGGTGCGCAGGCGCTGTTCGGCGAGCAGGTCGTAGTAGATCTGGAAGCCGCCCACCTCGACGCTGGGCTCGCCGGCCTCCAGGTCGTTGCGGGTGCCGGTGTCGTTGGCCGGCCCGCTGGCCTGGCCGTAGTTCTGCGGTGCGGTCTCTTCGTCGAGCATGCCGGGGGGGCGCCCGGTCCAGGTCTCCGGACGACGCTGCGCCGGTTCGGGCGGGCTCGCGGCGGCGGCCTGCGCCTGGCCATCGGCCTGCGCGACCTGGCTCTGGCTCTGTTCCGGGGCGGACTCGCTCGGACGCTGGATGTACTCGGCCTGCAGCACCGGCTTCTGCGGGTCGACCCGTTCCGGCGCCTTCTTCTTGGCGGCCGCCCTGGGCGGCGGCGACGGTTTCGGGCTGGGCGGGGCCTGCGTGGGCTGCTGCGCCGGCTCGCCGACGAAGTTCACCCGGATCCGGCTGCCGCCGACCGCGCCCTGCGGCGTCGTCACCACCTCCTTGGCCGACCACAGCAGGATCAGCAGGAACAGCACGTGCAGCAGCACGCTCAGGAGCGCGGCGATCCATGGCTGCCAACGTTCGATCCGGGGCCTGGCGCTGTCGTCCGGACGGTTCGACCTGGAGTTCATGCCGCCTGGGGGGTTGGGGGATTGCGGGCCCTCATGCGGGAACCACGGAATGCAGTCGACGGGAGTGCGTCATGGTAACGCCTGGCGTGGCGCGATGACCGTGCAGCCGCGCCCATCTCCGTCCGTTGGCGCGCCGCCGCCCGCCTCCGCCGGGCCCGCGGGCGGCGGTGCCCGCCCGCCCTCGGGCACCCGCCGCGGCCGCCCGTCTCAGGGCCCGCGGACGATGCAGCGGAAGCCGATGTGGCTGGTGGACGTGTCCACCGGCTGGGCCATGCGTGCCGCCGGGCGGTAGCGGCGGCAGTAGCTGGGCGCGCAGGCGTGCGAGCCGCCCTTGGTGACCCGCCGCGGTACCTGCGCGACATCGGCCGGATCGATGCTGGCGTCGCGTTCGCCGCCGCGCGGATTGTCGCTTGTGCAGCACGACCGCTGGATCCGGTCGTGATGCTGGTACCAGTCGGTGGTCCACTCCCAGACATTGCCGATCATGTCGAACAGGCCGAAACCGTTGGCCGGGAACGAACCCACCGGCGAGGTGAACTCGTAGCCGTCCAGCTTCTGGTTTTCCCAGGGAAACTCGCCCTGCCAGGTGTTGGCCATGTAGCGCCCGCCGGGCACCAGCTCGTCGCCCCAGGCGAACTCGGCAGCGTCCAGCCCGGCCTTGGCCGCGTACTCCCATTCGGCCTCGGTGGGCAGCTCCTTGCCGGCCCAGGCGGCGTAGGCCGCCGCGTCCTCGAAGGCGACATGGACGACCGGATGGTCCTCCAGGCCCGCGGTCGAACTGCCCGGCCCGCGCGGATGGCGCCAGTCCGCGCCCGGCATGTAGATCCACCAGTTGTAGATGTTGCCGCGGTCCACCTCGCCGGCCGGCGGCACCAGCACGATCGACGACGGCACCAGCAGCGCCGGATCGGCGCCGGGATAGTCCGCCGGATCGGCCGGCTTCTCGGCCAGGGTGACGTGCCCGGTGGCGGCCACGAACTGCGCGAACTGGCGGTTGGTCACCGCGTGGCGATCGATCCGGAACGGACCCACCTGCACCTTGTGCGCCGGCTTCTCCTCCGGGTAGTGGCGGTCCGATCCCATCGTGAACACGCCACCGGGAAGATGGACCATGTCCCCGTCCGATGCACGCGCGATTTCCAGATCCATGAACTCTCCGCAGGCGACAGTGGCTTGTCGCGGCCAACTCTAGCCGGTTCGCGCCGCAACTGCAGCCATCCGCGAAGGAGCGTGTGCCGGTGCCGTGGAAGGCGCGTCAGCGCATCGGCTGGCCGGATACCGCACAAGCTGAAAACAGCGTTATTTCTGCGGGAAAACATTTCATCGACCTTTAACCGTGCGCGGGCACACTCGCCCCTGCATGCCCGATCACGCTGCCGATCGTGGCGGTCACTGCAATCACGTTACCGGTCAAGGAGACTGAAATGGCAAACGCGCAACCTGCAAAGAAAGGCGCCAGCACAGGCAAGGGGAAAGGCAAGCCGAACATCATCCTGATCCTCTCGGACGACTTCGGTTACGGCGACGCCGGCTGCTACGGCGGCGGCGAGAACCGCGGCATGCCCACGCCCAACCTGGACCGCTTTGCGGCCGAGGGCATGCAGTTCATGTCGTTCTATGCGCAGCCCAGCTGCACGCCCGGGCGCGCGGCGGTGCTGACCGGGCGCATCCCCAACCGCAGCGGCATGACCACCGTGGCCTTCCAGGGCCAGGGCGGCGGCCTGCCGGCGGCGGAGTGGACGCTGGCCTCGGTGCTCAAGACCGCCGGCTACAGGACCTTCTTCGCAGGCAAATGGCACCTGGGCGAATCCGACTACGCGCTTCCCAACGCGCACGGCTACGACCTGATGCGGTACTGCGGCCTGTACCACCTCAACGCCTACACCTATTCCGATCCCACCTGGTTCCCGGACATGGACGAGGAGCTGCGCGACATGTTCGTGAAGGTCACCCAGGGCGCGCTGTCGGGCAAGGCCGGCGAGAAGCCCAAGGAAGACTTCAAGGTCAACGGCCAGTACGTGAACACGCCGGAGAAGGGCGTCATCGGCATCCCGTTCTACGACGAATACGTGGAGAAGGCCTCGCTGGAGTACCTGGACAGCGTGAAGGACTCCGACGAGCCGTTCTTCATGCACGTGAACTTCATGAAGGTCCACCAGCCGAACATGCCGCACCCCGACTACCAGGGCAAGTCGCTGTCCAAGTCGAAGTATTCCGATTCGATCTGCGAGAACGACGCGCGCATCGGCCACCTGCTGGACAAGGTGCGCGAGCTGGGCCTGGAGGACAACACCTACGTCTTCTGGACCACCGACAACGGCGCCTGGCAGGACGTGTACCCGGATGCCGGTTACACCCCGTTCCGCGGCACCAAGGGCACGATCCGCGAGGGCGGCAACCGCGTTCCCTCGCTGGCCAGGGGGCCCGGCATCAAGGCCGGCACGAAGAACTCCGACATCCTCGGCGGCCTGGACTACATGGCCACGTTCGCCTCGCTGGCCGGGATCAAGCTTCCGACCAAGGACCGCGAGGGCGAGCCGATCATCTTCGACAGCTACGACATGTCGCCGGTCCTGCTGGGCAAGGGCAAGTCCGGGCGCAAGAGCTGGTTCTATTTCACCGAGGACGAGTTGACTCCCGGCGCGGCCCGCGTGGGCCACTACAAGGCCTGCTTCAACGTGCGCGGCGACAACGGTGCGTCCACCGGCGGCCTGGCGGTGGACACCAACCTGGGCTGGAAGGGTCCCAACGCCTATGTCGCCACCGTTCCGCAGGTGTTCGACCTGTGGCAGGACCCGCAGGAACGCTACGACATCTTCATGAACAACTACACCGAGCACACCTGGACGCTGGTGACGATCAACGCGGCGATCAAGGAGCTGATGCAGAGCTACCTCAAGTACCCGCCGCGCAAGCTGCAGAGCGAGGGCTACTCGGGCCCGATCACGCTCACCCAGTACGAGCGCTTCAAGCACGTCAAGGACCAGTTGGCCAACGAGGGCTTCAGGATCGGCCTGCCGACCGGCAACTGACCGCCGATCCCGGCGCTGCGTACTGGAACCCGGCGGAGTCTCTCCGCCGGGTTTCTTTATGGCCGCAAAGAGCGGCAAGCCTCGGCTTCGGCCGGGGGCCGCCGCACCCTGGGGGTCTGGCGCATCGGCCCGCTCCGGCGTCCTGCCTCCGAGGGCCGAGCGCCATACCCCCGCACTGCCGCGGCTCCGTCCGAAGCTGGCCCAACCAGGCGCAGTTGCTCCTGAACCGCCGCGGGCCCCGCCAAAGCTGGCCCAACCAGACGCAGTTGCTCCTGCCCCATCCCCCATCACGACCCGGCCGAACCGGCTGCTACCATGCCCCCGACCGGTCACAGGGGGCCGAGGACCGGAATTCCGATGTTCGACGATGTCCGGCGCGCCTGCGCGCTGATCCTGTATGCCGCGTGCGCCCTGCTGTGCACCGCCCTCCCCGCCGGCCCCGCCCGTGCCCTGGATCCGCAGCGCGCGATCGGCCAGTTCACCCACGTCTGGTACGAGAACCAGCTGCCGCAGGGCACGGTCCTGTCCATCGCCCAGCAGGCCGACGGCTCGATCTGGCTGGCCACCTACGGCGGCCTGGTCCGCCACAGCGGCGCCGCCTTCGACGCCATCGACCCGCGCGTCGCCCCGGCGCTGAAGAGTTCGGCGATCACCGCGGTCAGCGCCGAGGTCGGCGCGGACGGGGGCGACCACGGCCTGTGGGTCGGCACCCTCAACGGCGGCCTGTACCGGCAGCACGGGCGCACGCTGGAACCGGTGCCCCTGCCCGACGGCATCGAAAGCGTGTTCGGCATCGTCACCGACACCACCGGCGCGCTGTGGCTGACCACCAATGCCGGCGTGGTCCGCCGCGTCGATGGCGCCGCACGCCTGCTCGGCGACGCCGACGGCTTCCCGCCGCGCGGCTTCTACCGGGCGATCATCGCCGACCCCGCCGGCGGGGTGTGGATCGCCGCCGACGGCGTGGGCGTGGTCCACTGGCACGACGGCCGGGTGCAGGTCTACGACGAACGCCAGGGCCTGCCCAGCAATGCGGTCTACAGCCTGGCCATCGACGCCGCCGGCACCGCCTGGGCCGGCACCCAGGCCGGCGCGGCGTTCTTCCGCGACGGCCGCTTCCGGCGCGATCCGCGCACCGCCGCGCTCGCCGGCCGGCGCATCTACCACCTGTACGGCGACCGCGAAGGCACGGTCTGGTTCGCGCCGCTGGACATGGGCCTGTGCCGCCTGACCCCCGACCGCTTCGCCTGCGACGAACACCTCGCCGGCATGCACGGCGAGACCGTGCGCTCGATGTTCGAGGACCGCGAGGGCAACCTGTGGATCGGCACCACCTCCAGCGGGCTGCACCGGCTCAGCCAGTCCAAGCTGGTCACCGTCACCGGGCAGATGGCCTCCAACGCGGTGCGCGCCGTGCACCAGGCGCCCGACGGCGAGCTGTGGATCGGCACCGACGGCGGCGGCCTGGCCCGCTACCGCGAGCACACACTGCAACCTGCCGAGGCCTGGAACAGGCAACTTCCCAGCCAGCTGGTGCGGGCGATCGTCTCCGACGACGCCGGCCGGCTGTGGGTCGGCGGCACCGAAGGCGTCGTCCGCTTCGACCGCCACGGCCGCGCGCGCGGCTTCGGCATCGACGACGGCCTGCCCGGCACCATCGTCTTCGCGTTCGCCCCGGCGCGCGAAGGCGGCATGTGGACCGGCACGCTGCAGGGCGTGGCCCGGATCGAGGGCGACAAGGTCCACGTCGTCGAAGCCAGCCGCGGCGACGACACCCGCGCCCTGTACGAAGACCCCGACGGGCGCCTGTGGATCGGCCTGCGCAGCGGCCTGCACTGCCTGTACCGGGGCGTGCTCGACCGCTGCGGCACCGACGGCCTGCCCGGCACCAGCGTGTTCGCCTTCCACCCCACGCCCGACGGCGACCTGTGGCTGGGCACCAGCGTGGGCATCCTGCGCCTGCGCGACGGCGTGGTGACGCGCTACCTGGAGCGCGCCGGCTTCCATGGCGACGCGGTGTTCTCCCTGCTCGACGACGGGCGCGGCAACTTCTGGTTCAGTTCCAACCGCGGCATCGGCCGCATCGCCCGGGCCGACCTGCAGGCGCTGGACGACGGTACCCGGCAGCAGGTCGAACCGCACTGGTACGGCACCAGCGACGGCATGCTCAACGCCCAGGGCAACGGCGCCTCGCAGACCCCGGCCGCGCGCAGCACCGACGGCCGCCTGTGGTTCGGCACCGCCAAGGGCGTGGTCGTGGTGAACCTGGACCGCATGCAGGGCAACCCGCAGCCGCCGCCGGTGGCGGTCGAACGCCTGCTGGTCGATGGCGTGGACGTGGATCCGCTCGCGCCCGGCCGCCTGGGCCCCGGCGTGGAGCGGCTGGAACTGCAGTTCGCCGCGATGAGCTACGTCGCCCCGTCGGCGGTGCGCTACCGCTACCGGCTGGAAGGCTTCGACCGCGGCTGGAACGAGGCCGGCAACACCCGCACCGCCTACTACACCAACCTGCCGCCGGGCGACTACGCGTTCCGGGTGGTGGCCAGCAACAACGACGGCGTGTGGAACGAGGAAGGCGCGCGCGTGGAGTTCACCCTGCTGCCGCTGTGGCACCAGACCTGGTGGCTGCGCACGCTGGCCGTGCTGGCGACCCTGGGCCTGGTGGCCGCGCTGGTCCGCCTGCGCCTGCGCGCCGCCCACCGCCGCGAGCTGGCCCTGACCCATGAAGTCGCGCTGCGCACCGACGCGCTGCGCGAAGCCAACGCGCAGCTGCAGCGCATCGCCGCCATCGACGCCCTGACCGGGATCGCCAACCGCGGCGAGTTCAACCGCCGCCTGCTGCTGGCCTGGGACGACCACGCCGCGCGCGACGCGGCGCTGGCCGTGCTGCTGGTCGACGTGGACGACTTCAAGGCCTACAACGACAGCTACGGCCACCTGGGCGGCGACGCCGTGCTGGCCACCGTCGCCGCCACCCTGGCCGCGCGGCTGCGCGGCGGCGCCGACCTGGCCGCGCGCTACGGCGGCGAGGAATTCGCGGTGCTGCTGCCCGACTGCGATTCCGGTGCGGCACTGGCGCTGGCCGGCGAACTGGTCGCGGCGGTGCGGGCGCTGGCCATTCCGCACCGCGCCTCGACGGTGGACGGATACCTCACCATCAGCATCGGCGCAGCCAGCCTGCGGCCGGCGCGCGGCGGCACGCCGGACGACCTGCTGCACGCGGCCGACGGCGCGCTGTACCGGGCCAAGGCGGAGGGGCGGAACCGGGCGTTGCCGGCCTGAGCCGGTTTCTCGACGCCTTTGCCCGCCCACTGCCCCGCTCCTCCCACGGCTGAGCCTGACGGACCGGTTGGTCCGGTGGTGGAACCCGCCGCCGCTGGCGCATGATCGGGCCTGGACGGCACTCCCTTCCCGACGCGAGTTCCCATGGACCTGATGCGGCTGCTGCGCTCGCTGGAGGAGTTCCTCTACGAACTCGTCGGCTGGCTGGTGTTCTATCCGCGCACCTTCTGGCGGATCCTCTGGCATCCGGGAGCCATGGCGCGCTACACGCGGCTGGAACTGTCCCAGGACGCCGATCGCCAGTTCCAGGAGACCATCAGTCCCGTGCTGATGCTCATCCTCTCGGTCATCCTGGCGCACGTGCTGGAGATGGCGCTGAAGGTGCCGCTCCCGGCCAACAGCACGCCCGTGGGGCAGTTGCTCTTCGGCAGCGAACAGGGACTCCTGCTCACGCGCTCGGCGGTGTTCTGCGTCTACGCGCTGGGGGCCGCGCTGGGCACGTTGCGGCAGCAGCGCCTGGCGGTGACGCGGGACACGCTGAGGGAGCCGTTCTCCATCCAGGCCTTCCTCGCCTGTCCCTTCGTCCTGGGCTTTTCCGCGGGCGAGCTGATGGCACGCACGCCCGCGACGCACCTGGCCGGCATCGTCCTGGCGTGCGCCGCCATCGCCTGGTACCTCCTGGCCCGCACGATCGCGTTCCGCACGCTCAACCGAAGCGGCTGGTTCAGGGCGATGGGGCTGGTCCTGGCCTCGTTCGCCATCACCACGGTCGTGGTGGTGGCGGTGCTCGGGGTGCTGGTGATCTAGGCCGACGGGCCCGGGGGTGCCAGGGACGCGGCTCCGGTTGATCGGCGCCGAGGCGGGAATTGTCCCTGGCACCTTTTCCACTTCCCCACCCTGCCCCTGCGTGCTCTTCGGCGAGCGTGGCAGGAGTGCACAGGAAAGTGGGGCAGGATCCGCGCGGGACAGCTCACCCGCTCAACGGGCAGCCGCGGCCTTGGCTTCGACCTGGTTCTGGCGCTCGGTGGCCTTCTTCAGCACCACGGCATAGACCCGCTTCACGAAGGTCGACGGTTCGATACGCCGGCCCTCCGCCGCCTCACGGGCCTGCACGAATCCCCAGGCCAGCATCGGCTCCTGGTAGACATAGAGGATCTGGACCAATCGGCCCGCCTCCAGCGACCGTTCCACATTCCTGCGCGCCACGCCATAACTCGCGGCGAGCCTGCCATGAACACGGAAACCGGCTCGGGGCCGCCCTCCCCCCTGTCGCCCGCTCCCCTGCTTACGTCATGATCCCCGCATGAAACCCCTTGCGCTGCTGGCCGCCCTCGGATGGCCCCTGCTTGCCGCGGCGGCGCCCGCGGAGCGCGAGGTGTCGATCGTGTTCGTCGGCGACGTGATGGTCGCCGAACGGCCGGGCGAGCTGATCGCCCACGGCGATGATCCGTTCCGCGCCTTCGCCCCCCTGCTCGACGCGCACGACCTGCGCATCGGCAACCTGGAGTGCGTGGTCGCCACCGGCGGCAGCGCACTGGCCAAGCCCTTCACGTTCCGCGCCGACCCGCGCGTGCTGCCGGTGCTCAAGCGCCACTTCGACGGCATGTCGCTGGCCAACAACCACTCCGGCGATTTCGGCAAGGCCGCCTTCGCCGAGCAGCTCGACCTGATGCGGCAGGCCGGGCTGCCCGGGTTCGGCGGCGGGCGCAACGCCACCGAAGCGCACGCGCCGCTGATCCTGGAGCGCAACGGGCTGCGCATCGCCCTGCTGGGTTACGTCGAGTTCAAGCCGCGCGCGTTCGAGGCCGATGCCACCCGGCCGGGCGTGGCCTGGAGCGGCGAGGACGAACAGGTGATCGAGGACATCGTCGCCGCGCGCCGCGACCACCATGCCGACATCGTGATCCCGTACATGCACTGGGGCTGGGAGGAGGAAGCCCGGCCCAGCCCGCGCCTGCAGGCGTTCGCGCGGCGCATGATCGATGCCGGCGCCGACATGGTGGTCGGCGCGCATCCGCACGTGACCCAGGGCGCCGACGTCTACAAGGGCAAGCCGATCGTCTACAGCCTGGGCAATTTCCTGTTCAACAGCTTCGAGACCGAAGCCACCACCACCGGCTGGGTGCTCTCGGCGCGGATCGGCCCCGACGGCGTGCGCGAATGGCGCACGCACGTGGCCCGGCTGGATGCCGACGGCGTGCCGTGGCCGGCCGCAGGCGTCGCCAGCCCGTGCGGCCATGCCGGCGACGGCAAGGTCGGCCTGTGCACGGAGGCGCCATGAAGCAGGCCCTGGCACGCGCACTGCTGCTGTGCGCCCTGCCCGCGTGCGGCGCCGCGCAGGCCGCGACCGCGCGCTGCCACGTGATCTACGGCGGCGAGGAATGGACCGTGGACGCGGCGCCGACCACCTCCCCCTACAAAGTGGAAGGACGCAGGATCGGCCGCTACTTCGAGTTCAAGCTGGTCTACGCGCAACTGCCCGCCACCGGCGGGTTCATCCGCGCCTACACCTACGGCATGAGCAGCGGCGACCCGGTGCTGATCCACCAGGCGACCTGGCGGCCGCCCTTCTATGCCCGGCCCGATGCCTACGGCTTCACCGGGTTCCAGTACGTCTACGAACCGGGCAAGAGCAGCGAACTGCAGTACTGGTGCGAGTACCTGCGGTGACGCGGTGGGGTCAGGGCCAATCTGCCCTCGCCGGTGAGCACCCGCGAGCGGGGATTGTCCCTGACATCTTTCCTGGCGCCTTTCCCGCCACTCACTGGCCGCTGGCCGTCACCGTGCACTGGAACACCAGCTGCACCTGGCCTGCCGGTGGCAGCACCGGCACCACGGCACCGGCGCCCAGCAGCGTGGCCACCGGCACGCTGCCGCTGGCGCCGCCGCCCGGGCACTGGGCGCCACCGCTGGCAGTGCATTCGGCGGTCGGCGACACGGTGGTGCAGTCCAGGCCGGCGCCCGGCGCATCGTTGACGTTGACGTCGTTGGCGACCAGCGCGCCGGCATTGCCGACCGTGAGGGTGTAGGCGACCGTGGCGCCGGTGCGCACGCTTGCCGGCACCGCGGACACGGTCATCGTCACGTCCACCGGGCCGTTGAACTGGATCACCACCAGTCCCGGCCCACCGCTGCCGGCACGCGACCCACCCGTGCCCACGCCACCCACGTACTGCGCGTCGCCCGTGGCCGCCGCGGCCTGGCGATCGCCCGGCGCCGTGCTGCCGCCAAGCACCGAGCCCGACAGGTAGCTGGCACCCCCGCCACCGCCGCCATCCTGGCCCACGCCCGGGCTGATATTCCCCGGGTTGGTGTTGCAGGTGAGGTTGCCGACCTGCTGGCCGGCGCCGCCGCCGCCGCCGAAGTAACCGCCGCCGCCGCCGCCGCCGCCGCCCGAGTTCGGGTTGATGGAATTGCCACCGGCGCCGCCGGCCAGTGCGGAACCAGGCGTGCCCACGCGATCCGCCGTGCCCGTCCCCGCGGCGCCGCCCGCCGACGCGGTGCCGCGCCCGGCCGGCGTGCCCGGGACACAGGGGCTGGTGTTCCACTGGGCATCCTGGTCGCCGCCGCCGGCGTAGCTCTCGGCGAACTGTGTGTTGGCCGCACTGACCGTGGCAGCGGCCGACCCGCCGCCACCGCCGGCGGTCGCCAGCTCGGTGCCGCCGCGGCTCAGTGCCGAGCGGCCGCCGCCGCTGGCGCCATCGAAGTTGGAACTGCTGGTGTCGTCGCCGCCGGCCCCGCCGCCGTAGGTCCCGGCCAGCCCGCTGGCCGTGCCCGGCGCACCCACGACCACGGTCAGGACTTCCCCCGGCGCGACCGCCAGCCCGCCACTGGCGAAGGCCCCGCCGCCGCCCACGCCGGAGAGGTAAGTGGCGGAAGCGCCGGAGGCTCCGCCCCCGCCGGCACCCCACAGCTTCACGTCCACCCGGGTCACCCCGTCCGGGACGGTGAACGCCTGGTCGCCGCCGGAAACGGTGAAGCGCACGCAGCTGTTGTAGCCACTATCGGGCGTGCAGTCCTCCTGCGCCGCCCACGCATGCAGCGGCGTCACGACCGCCGCCGCCAACAAAGCCGCTCCCGCGATGCCGGACCCTGTCCGCCCACGGGGCGCTTCCGCGGCGTCCGCGAACGTTTCCGCATCCTTCCGGAAAGGCGCACGTCCGCGACCAGCGTTTCCGTGCCTGCAATGCCGATTGCGGACATCGGCATTGCCGGCACGGGCAACCCGCTCGGCCGAGCCTGCCGTCATGCCGCCACGCGGCTCTTTTCGGGGAATACCTCGACGGTGACGTGGTCGATCCGGCCGCTGAACCGGAAGGGAAGCGTGTACGACCAGTCCACCGCCGAGCCGGTGTCCATGCCGATGTCCAGGCCCTCGCCGATCGAGAACTGGATCGGTACCGTCCGCTCGATGCGTCCGCCGGCGAGCTGCTTGCCGTTGGCGCTGATGGTGACGTCGGCGCCCTTGCCCATACCGCCGCCGTCGTACTTGAAGTCGACCACGATCGTCGCCTTGCCCTTGGCCAGCGACGCTTCCGCTGCGATCGTCGGCCGCTCCACGCCCAGGTAGTTGTAGACGAAGGTGGGCTTGCCGTCGCGCAGGTACAGCCCGTAGCCGCCTTCCGATCCGCCCTGGGTGACGATCATGCCCTGCGCGTTTCCATCCGGCAGTTCCACCTCCGCGGTGATCGTCCACGACTTGTTGAGCATCGGCAGGCACGCCGCATCCGGCAGCGCGACCATGCCGGGGTAGTACGTGGCCCGGGTACGCTTGCCGACCAGGCTGGGACGACCCATGGCCTCGGCGTTCATCCGGATCGTGCCGCGCCAGTCCAGCGGCAGCACGCTGTACTTGGCGGCCTCGACCCACCACAGGTCCTGCAGTTCGCGCAGCTTGTCCGGATTTTCCGCGGCCACGTCGTTGGCCTGCGAGAAGTCGTCATCCAGCCTGTACAGCTCCCAGACCTGCTGGTCCGGGGTCCAGTCTTCCGGCCGGTTGGGTTCCCACGGCGCGAACGAAGGCGCCGATGCCATCCAGCCCTCGTGGTACAGGCCCCGGTTGCAGGCCAGCTCGAAGTACTGGGTGCGGCGCTTGCTGGGCGCCTTCGCGTCGCCGAAGCTGAAGGCGAAGCTGATCCCCTCGATGTCCTTCTGGTGCACGCCGTTGAGCTCGCGCGGCGCGGTGATGCCGCAGGCTTCGTAGATCGTCGGCACGATGTCGATCACGTGCAGGAACTGCTCGCGCAGCCCGCCCTTGTCGGCGATGCCCTCGGGCCAGCTGACGATCATCGGGTTGCGCGTCCCGCCGAAGTGGCTGGCCACCTGCTTGGTCCACTGGAACGGCGTGTTCATCGCGTGCGCCCACGACGACGGGAAATGGTTGAAGTGCTTCGGCCCGCCCAGTTCGTCGATGACCTTGAGGTTGTCCTGCCACTTCTCCGGGAAGCCGTTGAAGAACAGGTTCTCGTTGAGCGACCCCTCCAGCCCGCCTTCGGCGCTGGAACCGTTGTCGCCGGCGATGTAGATGATGAGGGTGTTGTCGGCGTCGGGCAGCGCCTTGACCGCATCGACCACCCGCCCCATCGCCGCATCGACCTGGGCGCCATAGCCGGCGAACACTTCCATCATCCGCGCATACAGGCGCTTCTGCTCGGCGTTCAGGCTGTCCCAGGCAGGCAGCCCCCTGGAACGGTCGGTGAGCCTGGTGTCCTTCGGCACCACGCCCAGCTTCTTCTGCCGTTCCAGCGTCTGCTCGCGATAGGCATCCCAGCCCATGTCGAACTTGCCCTTGAACCGGTCGATCCACGATTGCGGCGCCTGGTGCGGTGCGTGGGTCGCGCCGGGCGCGACGTAGAGGAAGTACGGCTTGTCGGGCGCGATGCTCTTGACCTTGCGCACCCAGGCGATCGCCTTGTCGGCCAGGTCCTCGGTGAGGTGGTAATCCGGGTCGTCCGAGGCCGGGACCAGGTCGCGGTTCTCGAACAGCAGCGGATTCCAGTGGTTCATGTCGCCGGCATTGAAACCGTAGAAGTAGTCGAAGCCCAGGCCGTTGGCCCAGCGGTCGAACGGACCGGCGGCGCTGGTCTCCCAGGTGGGCGTGTTGTGGTTCTTGCCGATCCACGCGGTCATGTAGCCGTTCTGGCGCAGCACCTCGCCGACCGTGCCGCAGTCGCGCGGCAGCACGCAGCAGTAGCCGTCGTAGCCGGTGGCCAGTTCGGTGATGCCGGCGAAGGAGGCCGAATGGTGGTTGCGGCCGGTGATCAGCGCCGCACGGGTCGGGCTGCACAGCGCGGTGGTATGGAAGTGGTTGTAGCGCAGGCCTTCGGCGGCCAGGCGGTCCATGGTCGGCGAAGGCACGCCGCCGCCGAAGGTGGAGAACTGGCCGAAGCCGACGTCGTCGAGCAGGATCAGCACGACGTTCGGCGCACCCCTGGGCGCCTGCACCGGCTGCGGGAACTGCGCCGGATCCGAGTCCTGGTAGGTGCGGCCGACCTGGCCGGTGAAATGGAAGTCGGGACGGGGAAGCGAATCGGGGGTGCCTTCGGTGGCGGGACGGGCCTGCTTGGCGGACATGGGGTGCTCCTCGACGTGGATGGTGGCGACCGCATCGGCGGCATTGTTCCAGCGGAGACTGCGCTGCTGCGGGGCGGAAGCGGATCACTGCTTCAAGCGCGCCTCCGCCGGGAGGGGAAAGTACGCAGGTTCATTTCACCTTTTCGATATCGGGCAGCTTCCAGCTCTTGTCGAAGTAGCCCTCGGTCGGCCCATAGAAGCGGATGTAGGCGTACCAGGGCCGGCCCGGGATGGTCTGCACCCAGTTGGTTTCGCCGTTCGCCGGCGGCGTGGGGCCGTAGTACAGGTCCACCGAACCGTCCGCGTTGCGCTGTAGCTGGTCGCGCGAGGAACGGTCGCCGCGCTGTTGCGCGTTGTCGATCAGGGCGCGCGTGTCGCTGTCGTAGACGGTGATCGACCAGAACAGTTTTGCCGGCGGGTCGGCCGGCACGTGCAGGGTGTAGCTTTCGCCGCCGTCCAGCCATTGGCCGTCCTGGTCGGTGTAGGCGGCCAGGTAGGCCTGCCCCACCCCCGGCGTCTGCGTCTTCATCGCCTTGGAATACGTCACCGCCTCGTAGAAGTAGGCCGCGCGCTCCAGCAGCGCGTCGCGGTCGCCGATGCGCTGGTCGGGATCGGGCATCACCAGGATGTAGTCCCAGCGCCGGTCGGGCCAGTGCCGGGCATCGGCGAAACGCTTGTCGAAGGTATTGGCCTTGGCCATCAGCTCGCCGGCCTGCGCGCCCTGCAGCAGCACCTGCTGCTGGCGCGCATCGGGCTGGAACGGTTTGCCCTTCTCGATGCCCAGGTTGGCCAGCATGGCCATGAAGAAGCGGTCGCGCTCGGCCACCGTCTCGACCTGCACGATCTCGTGCAGCCGCCGCCAGTACGCCAACCCGCGCGGCTGTCCGCCGTACCAGGACTTGCCTCCCGGCGACACCAGGCGCGTTTCCGGCGGCTGGGCACGCTGCGAATACGGGTAGAGCCGCACCTGTTCGACCAGGGCCATCGCCTTCGCGGCATCCGGATCGAGCGCACGGACGCCGAAGAAGAAATTCACCGTGGGTGGCTGGATGACGCGATAGCCCTCGGCATCCTGCGGCACCACGGTGCCCGGCGGCACGATCAGGTACTTCGCGCCCTTGCCGGCATCGGGCCCCATCTCCCCGATGACCGCGACCTCGCGTTGCCAGAAATCGCCCAGCCCGCCGGCGGTGGGCCCGGGCGGCAGCTCGATCACCATCGGCCCGGTCCTGCTCATGTCGGTGAAGCTCATGATGTAGGGCGTGGTGGCGTTGGCGGTCAGGATGCCGAGGCGGTCGACATAGCTGGAATACAGCACCAGGTCGCTGGGCCGGGCGCCGAAGATCTCGCTGTGCGCGTACTCCCATTGCGCGAAGGCCACGATCGGCAGCGCCCACAGGTAGGCCTGGCAGGCCTGCTGGAAGTCGAGCTGGTCGAACAGTTTCTGCGTCTCGGACAGCGTGGCCGGCAGCCCGCCCTTGAGCTCGACCGTGCCGAACGGCAGTTCGACCGTGCCGGTGGCCAGCGCATCGCCGGGTGCCGGCATGTCGGCGTCGGCGGGGGACTTGATCGTGTTCATGCAAGCTCCTGATTCGTCCTTGTCGTCGGCGTGGGGCTACCGGGTTTCCACGATGTCTTCGGGCTGCCAGGTCTTGTCGAAGAACGGCTGAAGCGGGCCGTAGAAGCGCAGGATCGGGAACCAGCCGCGGTCGGGCAGCGTCCGGATCCAGTTGCGCTCCTTGCCCGCCGGCGCGCTGGGGCCGAAGTAGATGTCGACCGAGCCGTCGGCGTTCTGCTCCGGATTGGTGTACTTGCTCACCGTGGGCGACTTCTGCCCGTTCTGCAGCATCGAACGGCTCAGCGGGTCGTACACGGTGACCGACCAGAAATCCTTCACCGGCGGGTTGGGCGGGACATGCAGGCGGTAGGACTTGCCGCCGTCCAGGAATTCGCCGGCGGCATCGCGCGCCGCCCACATGTATTGCGAGCCGGCGCCCACGACCTTGGACGCCATCGCCGGCGTGTTGCCGGTGGCGGCATAGGCGAATCCGGCGCGGCGGTCGATGTTCTCGTAGCCCTGGCTGTCGAACCGGTAACTGCCGCCCACGAACGCCCACTGCCAGTGCCGGTCCGGATAGACGATGGCGTCCGGATCGGTGCCGCCATAGGCCACCACGCGCGCCGTCGCGGCCGCCGTGCGCGCCGCCTCGGTCAGCAGGGCGCGCGACTTCGCATCCGGCGCGAACGGCTTGCCCTTCTCGATGCCGATGGCGGCCAGGTAGAAGCGGCGCAGCGAATCGATCGCCCCGGCCGGCTCCTGCTGCACCAGTTCGTCCAGCTCCTCGAAGAACGAGATGTCGTCGCCGTGGATGGTGTCCACGTATTTCCCCGACGCATCCACGAACTCCATGGCCGGCGGCTCGGCGGCCCGGGCCAGCGGATACACCTTGATCCGGCGCGAACGCTCGGCGGCGGCGGCGGGATCCGGGTCCACCGCCCGCATCAGCATCCAGATGCCGTAGGTCGGGGAATCGAAGCGGAAATAGCCGTCCGCGGGCAACGGGCCCTGGTAGCCGGGCGGGACGAACAGGAACCTGCCGCCCTCGCCCTTGTCGGGCCCGGCCACGCCACCGTCGGCGATGTAGCGCATCCACATGTCGTTGTAGAGGCCGAGCATCTTCGGCGGCAGTTCGACGACCGTCGGCCCATCCTGCTTCAGGTCCAGGAAGGTGATGGTGTAGACCGTGTCGGAATTGGCGGTCAGCAGCAGCGTGCCGGCGTCCATCAGCTCGGCCCACAGCGCGACCTGGTTCGACGCCTTCACCCCGAAATCGGCCAGGCCCTTGCGGAACTTGTACATCGACACGGCCGAGACGTTCTGCAGGTACACCTCGGTGGCGCGGTTGAACCGCAGCAGCTCGTTGACCCGGGTCACCGTCTCCCGGGTGGGGAATCCGCCCACGAACCCGAAATCGCCACTGCGGCTGCGGACCGTTTCGGTGCCGATCCAGTGATGGTCGTCGCGCGGCGGCGGCGCCTGGCCGGCGGCCGTGTCCACCACCATGGCTGCGGGAAACAGCGGGAAAGCGATCTTCATCATGCGGGCGCTCCTTCGAAGTGAAGCCTCTATGTCGATCCAACATGACAACGATTGCGTGACACCCGTGGGCAGGCCGCAACCTGCCGCGTCCCGAAGATACGCCCGGCCACGGCCGTGGTGCACCTCGCGGCGCGTTCCTGCGCTGGTCTACCGGTGGTCAAGGTCATGGGGAGCAGGCGCGACATGCAAAGAGCCGGATACGCCGCTTCGCCAGGGGCTCTGAGCCTTCCGGAAGGTCTCCAGGTCCTTCCGTTGAGCCTTCCAGTCATTCCGGAAAGACCCCGGGACCTTCCGGAGAGTCTCCGGATCCTTCGCGATAGTCTCCGGGGCCTTCCGGAGAGTCTTTTATTCATTCCGGAATCTCTCCGGGACTATCCCGAGAGTCTTTTATTCATTCCGGAACCTCTTTTATTCATTCGCGAAGACCCCGGAGTCATTCCGGAAGGCCCCGGAGTCATTCCGGAAGGCTTCGGAATCCTTCCGGAAGGCTCCGGAGACTATCGCGAAGGTCCCGGACGCCCTCCGGCCTCCGATTGGTCACAAAAGAAACGGCCGCCCCGGAGGGCGGCCGTGGAAGGTGCACCGGAGGGGTTTGCCCGCGTCGGGGCCCCGGCGCACCCCGGCGCGGGAGAGGTGGCGCCGGTGGGGGAAATCGAGCGGAAGGAAGCGGAAGGCTCAGGCCCCGGCCGGCTCGGCCTCGGCGCGGCGGGGCTTGGCCCAGCGCGTGGCCAGTTCGGCACGCAGGCCATCCAGGCCCTGCTGCTTGCCGGAGACCTTGAGCAGCGAATAACCCTCCAGGGCCACGTCCATCACGTCGCTGCCCAGCGCCATCTCCGTGTCGCGGCCGCGTTCGGCCAGGCGCTGCACCCGGTCCAGCAACGGGCCGAGCTGGTCCAGCGCCAGCAGGTCCGCCTGCGCCCCGGCCAGGTCCAGGCTGGACGGCACGACGTGCGGGTTCTGCCCCAGCACCTTGAGCGCCTGCCGGCAGAACACCTCCGACTTCTGGCCCATCTTGTTGAGCCGGCGGCGGTCCTCGACCTTCAGCGACACCAGCGAGGCCAGCGCCTGTTCCAGTGCATCGAGCGCCTGGCTGGCCTGGGACAGCTGCTGCTCGGACAACGTCAGGCTGATCACGTTCTGCGACACGGCGGTTCTCCTTTTCCGTTGGCTGCCGGCAGGGATTGGCCGGCGGGCGCAGCGTCAACGGAAAGGGGCAGGCGGCGCAGTCGGGCGGTGCCGCGCCGGCGTGTGGGAATGGACTGAAGTGCGTGTAGGAATTTTCCGAGTGCGGGGTAGGATTGTTGTCCTCTCCTCATCGGGCCAGACGGACCACACCCTGTCTCTGCCCCTGAGACACCGCCACAGCAACATCCCTTCCGCGCATCCGCGCGAGAACGAGGACTGTCAAAGATGGACAGGTACTACGTGAACAACACCCCGCAGACCAGCGGGGACCATGAGGTCCACAAGAACGGCTGCTACTGGCTTTCGCTTGCCACGAGCACACGCGATCTCGGGTTTCATTCGTCCTGCATCACTGCGGTGGCTGCTGCCAGGCAGATCTACCGGACCGCGAACGGGTGCGCGACCTGTGCGTCCGCCTGCCACACCGGGTAGCCCACCGCACATTCAGTTGTCCTTCGGCGCCGCAGGGCGCCACCTTTTTGCCCCCTTCCCCCACGGGACATTTCCGGACAGAATGTCCCCGTCTTTCCCGGAGAGAACAATGGACGTCTACGAGCTGCTCGACCGCGCATTGAAGCAATTCAGCCCCAAGGAAGTGGGCCTGGCTCTGGGAGTGGATCCCAAGACCGTCCGCCGCTGGCAGATCCGCGAGACCGAACCCAGACCTTATGTGGCCGAGGCCATCCGCCAGCGCCTGCTCCCGCTGGGTGAGCCCTCGTCGGACCCGGGGAAGTTCACCTTCATCGACCTGTTCGCCGGCATTGGCGGCATCCGCACCGCCTTCGAACAGCAGGGCGGCCGCTGCGTGTTCACCAGCGAATGGGACCCGTACGCCCGCAAAACCTACGCGGCCAACTTCCACGACGGCCCGGACCACGTCTTCGCCAGCGACATCACCCAGGTCCACGAGGACGACGTGCCGGACCACGACGTGCTGCTGGCGGGCTTTCCCTGCCAGCCGTTCTCCATCGCAGGTGTTTCCAAGAAAAACGCGCTTGGCCGGCCGCACGGCTTCGCCGACAAGACGCAGGGCACTCTGTTCTACGATGTCGCACGGATTATCAAGAAGAAGAAGCCGAAGGCCTTCCTGCTGGAAAACGTCAAGAACCTGGTCAGCCACGACAAGGGCCGCACGTTCGCCACCATCATCGATGTACTGAGGAACGAACTGGGCTACCAGGTCTTCCACAAGGTCATCAACGGCAAACACTTCGTGCCCCAGCACCGCGAGCGCATCATCATCGTCGGCTTTCGCGAGCCGGTGGACTTCAGCTGGGACGAACTGGATCTGCCCGGCTTCGATGAGGCGCCAAAGATGGGCAGCATTCTGCACCGCGAGGATGGCAGTGAACCGGCCGAATGGCCCTCGATCGGTGGCGCCAAGGGCAAGGTGCTGGACAAGTACATCCTGTCCGACAAGCTATGGGACTACCTGCAGAACTACGCGGCCAAGCACCGGGAGAAGGGCAATGGCTTCGGCTTCGGTCTGGTGACCCCCAAGGACACCGCCCGCACCCTGTCGGCGCGTTACTACAAGGACGGCTCGGAGATCCTGATCTCGCGCGGCAGGAAGAATCCACGCCGATTGACTCCTCGCGAGTGCGCCCGCCTGATGGGCTTCGGCGACGACTTCCGTATTCCGGTCTCCGATACGCGCGCCTACAAGCAGTTCGGCAACTCGGTGGTCGTTCCCGTGATCGCCGAAGTCGCCCGGATCATGGTGCCGCACCTCGAAGAGAAGAAAGCGGCACCGGCCAAACGGTCCCGTAAAGCCGCCTGATGGCCGACATCATCAGCCCGGAACAGCGTTCCGCGCTGATGTCGCGGATCCGCGGCAAGGACACGAAGATCGAACTGGAGGTCCGTCGCGGCCTCCATGCGCTGGGGTTCCGCTACCGGCTGGGAGGGGCGGGCCTGCCAGGCCGGCCGGACATCGTGCTGCCGAAGTACCAGACCGTGGTGTTCGTCCATGGCTGCTTCTGGCACCAGCATGGCTGTCACCTGTTCCGCCTGCCCAAGACCCGGACGGAGTTCTGGAAGGCGAAGGTGGACGCCAACCGGGAACGGGACAGGCGCAACGAACGTCTGCTGGTCGAGGCGGGCTGGAACGTCGAGACGGTTTGGGAATGTCAACTCCGTGGCGCATCGGATGCCGAAATCGAACGCCTTCTTCTCAAACTGGCCAAGCGCATAGCCCGCCATCGAGCCTGCTGAAATTTGAACACTTTGGGTTTGCCCTTTAGGATCAGGCACTCCGAGGGGGGACGAATGAGCGAATTCGAATCTATGCACGCACTGGTCGCCCGCTTCCAAGCGCTCGGTGCCAAACGTATTTTCTTCAAGGCGCTCAGCGAGAACGACAACAGCAAGCAGCAGATCTATCTGGGCGGGAGTTTCGAGGTTCTGACGTTCTTTCCGTACGGAGACGTTACGGCGAATTCGGATCTGAAGGATCCGACATTCAAAGCACAGCTTCAGTTCTGGTGGGTAACACCGGAGGAAACTGGACCCGCACCGAATGCGAAGCTGATCCTCTACCCTCGTTATCCCGAGGTGCGTCTGTCGGGATTTCTCTTGGGTGCGCCTTTGTCCCCGAGCAATCATCTGCAGCCAATTCCCAAAGACAAGCGGCGTGGTTTCGATGGGCGCGTGCTGTTCATGGGCACTACAGAGGACGGTAGGACTCTTGCTTATCTTGCGCCGGCGAGCACACCTCTGGCACTTGAAGCGCTTGAGGCTCGTGCAAAGCAGATCGACAACGAACTCTTCATCGAACTGCCCCTTCCCGACACAGTAGCTGGTGACTCGAAGCAGTCGGTAATAGCCGCAATCAGAGCAATCCAGGATCGGGGTTTCGTAGCATCGGTCAGAATCAAGAGCGGGCAGGTCGTTCCCTATTCCGCCAGAAACGGAGGCGGCTACACACTGGAAGCACTCCTCGGAATAGCACCCAACGGAAAAGCCGATCCCGACTATCTTGGCTGGGAAATCAAGGCATTCAGCGGCGGACGAATCACCCTGATGACGCCAGAGCCGGATAAAGGCTTTTACGGTGAGCAAGGTGTGGGAGTATTTGTTCGCCGCTACGGACGCTACGATCAATTGAAAGACCGCAGTTACTTCACCGGCGTGCATCGCTTCGGCGCAACCAGACCAGATACCGGAATGACCTTGGGTCTTGCTGGCTATGACTGTTCGACTGGAAAAATATCCGATGTCAACGGCTCTATTTTGCTCCTGGACAGGAACGAAGAACTCGCTGCCGCATGGAGCTTCAGCAGCCTGCTGACGCACTGGAACCGGAAGCATGCATCTGCCGCTTATGTCCCCTATGTCAGCGATCGCGATGCGATACGTTACCGATATACGAATCCGATCCTGATGGGAGAGCAGACCGATTTTTCCAGATACCTGGCAGCAATCGCAGCGGGCGCGGTTTACTACGATCCGGGATCAAAGGTCGAAGCCATCAGCAGCAAGCCCAAGGTCAAGGCTCGGAGCCAGTTCAGAATCGGGCCGGCAAACCTCCCGATGCTGTATCGCCATTTTGAAAAGATCGATTGCCAAGGCTAGTCTGTCCCGTTGTCCTGTTGACAACCTCCAGTGAGACTCAGACCTCCGGAGTCGTCGCCTCGATCACCTTCATGGCCTCATCGGCTTTCCGCTGTGATTCGCGGATCTCCGCTTCTGTCGGCTCCCGCCTCGGTTCCGGCACGAAACGCCGGTCGGGATCCGAGGGCCGCGCCGCTGTGCGTGCAGGCTCGGCCGGTCTGGCAACCGGTGCAACGACCTCCCGCTTGCCTGCGGGTTGCAGCGAGGCAATCGCAGACTTCATCGACGAAATTGCGAGCATGAACACCAGCAGCAATGCGATGGACGAGATCATCGCGAGTACCGATTTCACTCCAAGCCCGTAGGCGATTACGGCGCCCGCTCGCCCTCGTTTCCTGCCGCCACTGCCATAGCGGATCCTGTTTTCCGTGGCGGTCAGCAAGCGCTCGCCCACGCTCGCGGCGATCCTGCGCGTGGCTGGCGCCGACAGCCCGTACCAGCCGTTATCCCGACTGCCCGATATCCCGGCCGAACCGTCTGCTTCCTCGAAAACCGGCCCCAACATGCGCCGAAGATCATCGCCGTCCACCAGTTGCACATGTCCGCCGCGCGTTGCCGCTTCGATGGCAGCACGCGTGAATTCGCCCGAAGTGACAAGGATGGCGCCGGTCGCAGCCTCGTTGACCATGAGGCCGATCAGCTGGTGGACCTCGTTGTGCGGCACCTGGTACGCATTCCAGCCCTTGCACTGGACCAGGATGTACTGATCGTCCTTGCGCAGCTTCAGGTCGATGCCGCCGTCAAAACGCTGGCGCGTCCCACCGGTACCTACGTGTTCGACGCGATAACCCTGCGCGGCATAGCAGTCGGCGAGCAGAACTTCGAGCCGATCCCATCGAACACGCGCCAGCGCATCGTTGCGCCGGTTCTTTACCTGCTTCAATCCCCACCACATCCAATGCCCCCTGCATCGAATTCGCCACCGATGGCGATGAGACAACCGACCGCATGTATTGCGTCTTGCCCTGAGGAGGCTCGACACCTTCTGCCCCTTGGGAACCCATTCCAGGCGACCTGCCCCCTGCTGAAATCGTGGAGGAAGGTCGGGAATTTTCCCTGGCACCTTTTCCAAGGAAGCGTACCCGCCTTTACTCAATCCCGCACCCCGCCAAACGGATCCGGCCCGTCGCCATCCACCCCCAGCACGCGCGCCATCGCCTCCTCGCTGCGGTCGGTGGCGAATTCGATCCACAGTGGCAGGTGGTCGCTGATGCGGGGCGAGACCTGGGCCTGGGCCAGTTCCTGGAACACGGCGCCGGCGAAGTCGACGGTGCCGGCGCGGCCGCTGGGGCGCAGGCCGAAGTCCTGGCCCTGGAACCAGGCGATCTGGTCGTAGTACTTGGCCACCTTGCCGGTGGTGGTGCGCACGTGCTGCAGGGCCTCGGGCACCCACAGGCCGGTCTCGACGAAGGCGTCGAACAGCGGGTTGCCCTGGCGCTTGTCGATGTTGAAATCGCCCAGCACCAGCAGGTTGGGTTCCTCGCGGCTCTGCCCGGTGCGGGTGCGCTCGCGCAGTTCCTGCGCGATGTAGCGGGCGAACTGGCGCAGTTCGGGCAGGCGCTCGTCGGGGACGGTGCCGTAGCGGATGTGCGCGGTGAGCAGGGTGAAATGCTCGTTGCCGGCGCGGAAGCCGGCGATGTACGGGGTGCGGTCGAACTGCTCGGGCAGCCCGGCCGGGGCCGGCGGCAGCACCAGTTCGCCCGACAGGCCCGACAGCACCAACCGCCGGGTGTCGTAGAGGTAGGCCAGGCGCTCGGAGTTGCCCTTGTCGCCGGCGGTCACGTCGGTGAGCAACACCGCCCAGTGCGGGCCGAGGAAGTGCTCCATCAGGTAGCGCAGCGCGGTGGTCTCGCGCTGCACTTCCTGCACGGCGATCACGTCGAAGCCGCGGACGACCTCGGCGATCAGCGCCAGGCAGCGCAGGTTGCGCTTGGGGCTGCCCGGGTTCTCGGTCCACTGCGGATGCAGGGCACCGAACTTCTGCAGGTTCCAGGTGCCGACGATGACGTTGGCATCCACGCGCCGCGGCGGCAGGCCCGCCTGCCGGATGCGGCGGCGCAGGCGGACGACGTCCTCGACGACCTGGGCGGGGTACTGGGCGTGATCCATGGACGGCTCCTCATGCGGGACGGGCTGTGCGCCTGCGAAGCGGACCCTGCCCCGCCCCGGGCGGCGACCGGCTCACTTCCCCAGTTCGTACAGATACTCCACGAACGACATCACCGCCCCGTCGTAGCCCTGCACCGCCGGGTTGCTGGATTCGATCAGGTAGTACTCGTCCGGGGCATGCGCGCCGCCGCCGGTGCCCAGGCCGAAGTGGCCGGGGGCCAGGCCCAGCGGTGCGTCGGTGAAGACGAAGCCCGGGTACGAGCCGGCGTTGCGCGGCCACAGCAGCGGGGTGATGCCGCGGCGTTCGAGCACGGCGCGCTGGGCCTGGATCAGCGGGGCGTCGGCGGCGGTCTGGGTGCCGTCGTAGCCGCCGCTGACGTTGACCTCGATGTCGCCGTAACCGCGCCGCGCCAGGTGCGCCTTCAGCGCGGCGACCGCGTCGTCCTTGTTCATGCCGGGCACCAGGCGGAAGTCCATCTTGGCCACCGCGCGGCCGGGCAGCACGGTCTTGCCGCCGGGGCCGGTGTAGCCGGCGACCAGGCCCTCGATGTTGACGGTGGGCTGGGAAACCAGGCGCTCGTTGGCCTGCTGCCAGGACAGGTCGTCGATCCAGTGCTCGACGCCGTACAGCTGCTTGCTCTTGGCTTCGCTGCGCACCCGGGTGGCGGCGGCGATCATCGCCTTGTGCTCGGCGCTGATCGGCGGCGCCTGCGGATAGCCGTCGATGGTGATCGTGTTGCCGTCCTCGGACACCAGCGTGTCCAGCGCCTTGACCAAGCGCCAGGCCGGGCTGTCGACCATGGCCTTGAGCGAGGAATGCACGTCCTTCTTCGGACCCCTGCCCCACTTCTCGCCGCTGGCGACCAGCTCCAGCTCGATCACGCCCTTGGCGCCGAGGCTGATGGTCACGTTGCCATCGGCGTCCTGCGAGGCCGCGGGCATGAACACGCCGACGCTGTCGCGCAAGGCGGCCTCGACCTCCGGGCGATGGACGAGCTGGCCGATGTGCGGCGAGCCGATCTCCTCCTCGCCTTCGGCCACCAGCACCAGGTTCACCGGCAGCATCTGGCCGGAGTCGCGGATGGCGTGCAGCGCCGCCAGCAGCGCCGCCTGCGGGCCCTTCTGGTTCACCGCGCCGCGGCCCATCAGTACCTTGCCCAGGCCGGGCTTGTCGACCAGCCGCGATTCCAGCGGCGGCGAGCTCCATTCGGCCGGATCGAACTGCTTCACGTCATACATGAAGTACAGGCCCACGGTCTTCTCGGCCCCGGCGTCGAGCGTGGCGAACACGCCCGGCTTGCCGTCGGTGTCCAGGATCTGGACTTTCTGGAAGCCGGCCTCGCGCGCCAGCGTGGCCATGTACTCGGCGCCTTCACGGGAGTTGAGGTCCTCGGCGGCGATGGAGGGGAGAGCGATCCAGTCCTGCAGGCGCTTGAGGGAGGCGTCGTGCTGGGTGGTGACGGTGCGCTCGATGGCGGCCAGGTCGACCTCGGCCGCCGGGGACAGTCCGGGCAGGCCAAGCAGCAGCACCAGCAGGCCGGCGGGAACCGCACGGCGTCGAACGGGGACGGACAGGTGCATGCGGCGCTCCAGCTCGGGATGAGTGATGGGTGACGGGCGATCCTAACCGGATGCAGGGCCTGCCATGCGCGCACTGCAGGCCAGCCACCGGAGCGGGTTCTGCAGGCTGTCGATTCCTGGCGTGCCCGCTCGTCAACAGGATGCGACACCTTCCCGGCACGCTCCGTTCGCGGCCGGCTAACGCGCACGGGCGTACCCAATGACCCGCCCCGCCCCGACGGGCACACCAAGGAGACCGCATGAAGATCGTGACCAGCCTGAGCTTCCAGGGCCAATGCCGCGAAGCGTTCGAGTTCTATGCCAAGGTCCTGGACGGCCGCATCACCGCCGCCTTCCCCTACGGCGAGGGCCCGCCGGGCATGGAAGTCAGCGATCCGAAGCAGAAGGAGTGGCTGATGCACTGCTGGATGGAGGTCGGCGACCAGGCGGTGATGGGCGCGGACATGGCCCCGGAGTGGGCACCGAACATCGACAAGCCCAAGAACGGCTTCGACGTGTCGATCCATACCGACGACGTGGCCCAGGCCAGGCGCTGGTTCGAGCAGCTGTCCCAAGGCGGCAAGCAGGTCATGCCCTTCGCCGAGACCTTCTGGTCCCCCGGCTTCGGCTCCCTGGTCGACCGCTTCGGCATCCCGTGGATGGTCAACACGAATGCCTCGGCCGACTGGAAGCCGTCGCAGGGCTGATCCATCGATCGAGCGCCAGACTCGGCGTATCGAGCTTCGGGCTGCACGCGCCAGGCGCGGAGCTCGAAGCGGGCCTTGCCCGCGCATCATGAAAAGGGGACGGAATCGCTTCCGTCCCCCACCGTCCTGTCGCCGCTACCCATGCTCAGGGCTTGGGCGCCGCCGCCGGCGGATCGAGCGACGGATGGTCGACGAAGTACAGCCAGCGCCCGCCGACCTTCTTCTGCACGTCGGTGAAGCGGCCACGTTCGATGGATTCGACCCCGCTGGCCTTGTCGACCGCGCGGAGCGCGTAGGTGCCCCACACCGTGCGCAGGTCGTCGATGTTCTGCTGCCCGAGCTCGGTCATCTGCATCTCCTTGACCGTGAACCCGCCCAGGTAATGGGCGAATCCCTCGCGGATGGCCGCCCGCCCCTCGGCCTTGGGCCCGCCGGGAAAACGGGGGTCAGAGTAGCAATTCCTTTCTTGGCCGCCTCCGACACCCGATTCCTGCGTGTTGCTGCAATCGCCGCTCGATCTGCGCATGGAACCTGGAAGAATCCAATGACCTACTTCGTCGATTTTCAGGAAATGTACTCTGACCCTGTTTTCCCCTGTTTCCGCCGACGGACTGGTGAGGCGGGATGGGCATTCCGACGATGCCGAGAAACACCGCCGCATCGCGTGGCTCCAGGAATCTAGACGCCCATCACCCAGTCGAAATCTTCGGAATATCGCTCGATGACCTTCTTCATGCCGTCTTCGTTGAGGTGGTCGTCATCGCGGTACAGCAATCCGGTGGAGTCGTATCCACGGCAGGATGAAGCGTCGCAGAAGACGGGGCCCGGATTGATCAGGCGGGTTCCGCGCACGCCCTGGACCGCTTCGGAAAGCCACTGGTAGGAGTAGTACCTCCGGCCCAGGACCGAGGCCTTGCTCACCGAGCAATACTGGTCCCGATCGACGCCGTACCGGTCTGCGCGGATCAGGCAGGACGAAAGGTCGCGACCGAACTCCGGCGTCGGCGCGACCACCAGGATCCGCTTCACCCCGGACTTGCGCAGCTTGCCCAAGGTCGCCTGGAGCGACTCGACGAACACGCGACGCTTCGGTTCCGATTCCCCCGTATCGACGTCCACGATGTACCGGAGCTGCTCGCCCTCGCTGCCGTCTTCTTCGAGCCACGGCGTGGCGTTGCTCCAGCGGGCATAGACGATGGCGTATTCCGGACGCACCTTCTTCTTGAAGAGGTAGCGCATGCCGCGCTCTTTGTCCTTGTGGCAGGGATAGACCTTGCCGGTCGAAGTCCGCACCAGGCGCACGCCGACGATCGGCACGCAGCCGCTCCGGTCCACCGAGACAAGCGAACTGTCCCGCCTGGCGGCGGCCTTGTTCAGCGCCGAATAGGCTGCGCGCGCGTGCGAGTCGCCTATGACGACACCCAGAACCTCGCGCCCCTCCTTCTCCAGGCGTTCGGCGCATCTGTCGAACGATTTCATCGCCGTCAGCCGGCACGGGCCAGCCGATTTCACCTTCTGGGGCAGTAGCGCCTCCGGAAGTTCTGCCGCAAGACGCGTGGCATGCCGCGTCTCCAGCACGCCTCCGGCCATCGCCACGACGACGCAGGCCAGGACGCCGACGGCCACCGGCTTCAGCCCGAGTGTCGGCTTGCGCCGGATCCGCCATTCTTTGATCGGCTTCTCCAGGTACACGTAGGTCAGCGCGGCCAGGAGCAGGGACAGGCCGGCCATCGCAAGCCCGGCGGGCAAGGTGAGTTCGCCGAAGTTGTAGATGCGCGTGAACGCCATCAACGGCCAATGCCACAGGTACCACGCATACGACACCAGGCCGATCCACAACACGGGCCGGATCGCCAGCGCATTCGCCAGCGGCATTCCCGGCGCCGCCAGTCCGGCCGCGATCACCAGCATCGCGCCGACCGCCGGAATGAGCGCATTCCATGAAGGGAACGCCGTGTCGTGCCCGAAGCCGAAGATCGCGCCCAGGACCAGGGCGAATCCACCTGCCATCAGCGACGACAATGCCCACCGCGGCCAACGCGTCATCCAGGGCAGCAGGAACGGGATCGCCCCGCCAAGGATGAACTCCCAAGCACGCAGGGGCATCAGGTAGAACGCGTAGTTCCTGTCGTCGTCCCCGGTGCCGGTGAACTTCACGCACAGCCACAGCGACACCACGAACATGAGCACCACGATCGCACCGGCGGCCCATCGCCCGGTCCTGCCGAAACGCGGCGCGGCGAACCCGCACAGCAGGCCCAGGACCAGCGGTGCGAACAGGTAGAACTGCTCCTCCACCGCCAGGGACCACAGGTGCAGCAGCGGCTTGGTCTCCGCGGCCGTGTCGAAATAGCCCTGCTCGGCGAGGAACAGGTGGTTGACCACCATGGCCGCGGACCATCGCACCTGGCGGCCGAACTCGCGGAACTCTTCCGGCATGACCAGCACGTACAGGGCGATGACCGAGGACACCACGATCACCAGCAGGTAGGTCGGCAGGATCCGCAGCGCCCTCCTCGCCCAGAAGCCGGCGTACGAGAACCCGCCCTTCTGATGCTCGGCGACGATCTGCCCGATGATCAGGAAGCCGGAGATGACGAAGAACACGTCCACGCCCACGAAACCGCCCGGAATGCCCGGAACCCCGGCGTGGTAAGCCACGACCGCAAGCACGGACAAGGCGCGGAGGACATCCACGATGGAATGGAAGCGGCCTGTATCTGTGAGTTTTGACATCGGGAACGTTTCAACCAGGAAGCGATTGCGAAGGGGCGGGCTGGACGACCTGCCGCAATCATTCGCACAGGTGGACTTTCGGGAAAGCAGGCGCTGCCTACGCCCGGATGCGCGATGCAACCAACGAGACCGGCTCGTGGCGCCCAGTCACATATTCCGCCGGTACTCCCCGCCGACATCATACAGCGCATGGCTGATCTGCCCCAGGCTGTGGGTCTTGACCGCTTCCACCAGGGCCGCGAAGACGTTCCCCCGCCTGCGCGCCGTGTCCTGAAGATACGCCAGGCCGTGGCCGTCGTGGGCGGTGGCCGCGGCAACGGCCTCGTCGTCGCCGGCGACATGGCCTGACTGGGTCTCCCCTTCCGGGGCCAGGCGGTTGCGGTTGGCCTGCCAGGCCTGGACGTTGGCGATCTGCTGGCCCTTCTCGCCCTCGGTGGAGCGGATCAGCTCGATCTCGGTGGCGACCTCGCCGGCGTGTTCCTTGGGCAGGAAGGTGTTGACGCCCACCAGCGGCAGCGAGCCGTCGTGCTTCTTGTGCTCGTAGTACATCGACTCTTCCTGGATCTTGCCGCGCTGGTACATGGTGTCCATGGCGCCGAGCACGCCGCCGCGCTCGCTGATGGCCTCGAACTCCTTGTACACGGCCTCTTCGACCAGGTCGGTCAGGTACTCCACCGCGAAGCTGCCCTGCCAGGGGTTCTCGCAGAAGTTCAGCCCCAGCTCCTTGTTGATGATCATCTGGATGGCCACCGCGCGGCGCACGCTCTCTTCGGTGGGCGTGGTGATGGCCTCGTCGTAGGCGTTGGTGTGCAGGCTGTTGCAGTTGTCGAACAGCGCGTACAGGGCCTGCAGCGTGGTGCGGATGTCGTTGAACTGGATCTCCTGCGCGTGCAGGGACCGGCCGCTGGTCTGGATGTGGTACTTCATCATCTGGCTGCGTTCGTTGCCGCCGTAGCGCTCGCGCATCGCGCGCGCCCAGATCCGGCGGGCGACGCGGCCGATGACGGTGTACTCCGGGTCCATGCCGTTGCTGAAGAAGAAGCTCAGGTTGGGCGCGAAGTCGTCGATGTGCATGCCGCGGGCGAGGTAGTACTCGACGATGGTGAAGCCGTTGGACAGGGTGAAGGCGAGCTGGCTGATCGGGTTCGCCCCGGCCTCGGCGATGTGGTAGCCGGAGATGGATACCGAGTAGAAGTTGCGGACCTGGTGGTCGACGAAGTACTGCTGGATGTCGCCCATCATGCGCAGGGCGAACTCGGTGCTGAAGATGCAGGTGTTCTGGGCCTGGTCCTCCTTGAGGATGTCGGCCTGCACGGTGCCGCGCACGGTCTTGAGCGTCTCAGCCTTGATCGCGGCGTAGGTGTCGGCATCGAGCAGCTGCTCACCGGTGACGCCGAGCAGGCCCAGGCCCAGGCCGTCGTTGGTCGGCGGCAGCTCGCCGTGGTAGCGCGGACGCTCGCGGCCTTCGAACAGGGCTTCGATCTTCTTCTGCGCTTCGGCCCAGCGCTGCGGGTCGGCCTTGAGGTGCTTCTCGACCTGCTGGTCGATGGCGGTGTTCATGAACATCGCCAGGATCATCGGCGCCGGGCCATTGATGGTCATCGACACGCTGGTGGTCGGCGCGCACAGGTCGAAGCCGGAGTACAGCTTCTTCATGTCGTCCAGGGTCGGGATGTTGACCCCGGAGTTGCCGATCTTGCCGTAGATGTCCGGGCGCGGCGCCGGGTCTTCGCCGTACAGGGTGACCGAGTCGAACGCGGTGGACAGGCGCGCGGCCGGCTGGCCGACGGACAGGTAGTGGAAGCGGCGGTTGGTGCGCTCGGGCGTGCCCTCGCCGGCGAACATGCGGATCGGGTCTTCGCCGGTGCGGCGGTAGGGGTAGACGCCGCCGGTGTAGGGGTAGCTGCCAGGGAGGTTTTCCTTGCCGAGGAAGGTGAGCAGTTCGCCCCAGCTTTTGTAGGTCGGCGCGGCGATCTTGGGCACCGGCTGGTGGCTGAGGGACTGGCGGTAGTTGTCGACGCGGATGGTCTTGTTGCGGACCTGGTATTCGGTGGCTTCGTCGGTGATCGACTTGAGCCGCTGCGGCCACTCGCGCAGCTGGCGCAGGGCTTCGGACGACAGCGACTGCACCGCGTCGTTGTAGCGCTGGCGCAGGGTGAGCAGCGTGCGGTCTGTAGGAGCCGGTCTTGCCGGCGACCCGGCGGACGCGGGTGATTCCGCGTTCTGCGGCGTAACCGGGGGATCCTGCGGCGTCGTGGTTCCGTTGCCCGTGTCGCCCGCAAGACGGGCTCCTACAGGAGCGCTTCCGGAGGAAGAGGGAAGCAGGGTGTCGGGCGCGTACAGGGCCAGCGCTTCGGGCAGCAGCGGGTCGCCGAGGTCGCGCAGGGATTGCCAGTACGACTGCGCGCGGCTGGCGGTCTCGGCCTCGGACTCGATGCGGCGGTTGATGCCCCTGCCCTGTTCGGCGATCTCGGCCAGGTAGCGCACGCGCGCGCCGGGGATCAGCACAGTGGCGCGCGGTTCCTTGAGCGTGGTGTCGATCTGCGGGTCGAAGTCGCAGCGGTTTTCTGCAGGAGCCGGTCTTGCCGGCGACACGACGGATGATTGCGTTGCAGCGAGGTGCGGCGTAGCCGGCATGGCAGAGGATGCGGTGGTTCCATCGGCGCGGTCGCCCGCAAGACGGGCTCCTACAGGGGCACCGGTTTTGGCGTCGGACGGCAGGCCGAGCCTGCTGCGCAGCAGGCGGCACAGGTTGGCGAACATCCAGCTGATGCCGGGGTCGTTGAACTGGCTGGCGATGGTCGGGTAGACCGGAACGTCCTCGTCCTTGATGCCAAAGGCGACGCGGTTGCGCTTCCACTGCTTGCGTACGTCGCGCAGCGCGTCCTCGGCGCCGCGGCGGTCGTACTTGTTGAGCACGATCAGCTCGGCGAAGTCGAGCATGTCGATCTTCTCCAGCTGGCTGGCCGCGCCGTAGTCGGAGGTCATCACGTACACCGGGAAGTCGACCAGGTCGACGATCTCCGAGTCGGACTGGCCGATGCCGGCGGTCTCCACGATCACCAGGTCGAAGCCCAGGGACTTGAGATAGGCGATGCAGTCCTTGAGCACGGCGTTGGTGGCCACGTTCTGCCGGCGGGTGGCCATCGAGCGCATGTAGACGCGGTGGCTGCGCAGGGAGTTCATGCGGATGCGGTCGCCCAGCAATGCCCCACCACTACGGCGACGAGTCGGGTCGACCGAGATCACCGCCATGCGCATGGCCGGGAAGCCGGCCAGGAAGCGGTTGAGCAGTTCGTCGGTGACCGAGGACTTGCCGGCGCCGCCGGTGCCGGTGATGCCGATGACCGGGGTGCGGCCGGACGCCAGTTGCCAGTGCTTGCGCAGGCGGGCCAGCGCGGGCTCGGTGTACTCGCCGTCCTCGATCGCGCTGAGCATGCGGCCGATGGCGATTTCGTCCTCGCCCTCCGCGCCCGGCGTAGGAGCCCGTCTTGCGGGCGACCCGGCGGACGCCTCCGGGGCTGCGTTCTGCGGCGCGGCCGGCAAATCCGACGGCTTCATCGTTCCATCGCCCGGGTCGCCCGCAAGACGGGCTCCTACAGGGGAGGCGGTAGCGCGGGAGGCAGCGGCATGCGCGGCGTCCGGGTGCGCGGCGGTGGCGCGCGAGGCGGCCTCGCGCCCGGCGGTGGCGCGGGCGACGACGTCTTCGATCATCTCCACCAGCCCCATCTTCATGCCGTCGTTGGGGTGGTAGATGCGCTCGACGCCGTAGGCTTCCAGTTCGCGGATCTCCTCGGGCGTGATGGTGCCGCCGCCGCCGCCGAACACGCGGATGTGCGCGGCGCCGCGATCGCGCAGCATGTCGACCATGTACTTGAAGTACTCGACGTGGCCGCCCTGGTAGCTGGACAGGGCGATGGCGTCGGCGTCCTCCTGCAGCGCGGCGCGGACCACGTCCTCGACGCTGCGGTTGTGGCCCAGGTGGATGACCTCGGCGCCCTGCGCCTGGATCAGCCGGCGCATGATGTTGATCGCCGCGTCGTGGCCGTCGAACAGGCTGGCGGCGGTGACAAAGCGCAGCGGGGTCGGATCGGGCCGGGCGTCGGGGACGTGCGTGGCGGGGGTGCTCATGCGGGCTGCTTGAATCAAGGACTTGTGCCCGATTCTAGTGCTTGCACGAGTAACCGATGGGTGCGCTGCAGCGTGACTTTGGCCGAAGCGGGAACGGTGGTGCCTCCCGCTTCCGGTCGCGGCGGGAACCGTGGCGCCTCCCGCTTCCGGTCGCGGCGGGAATCTCGGCGCCTCCCGCTTCCGGTCGCGGCGGGAATCTCGGCGCCTCCCGCTTCTGGTCGCGGCGGGAATCTCGGCGCCTCCCGCTTCTGGTCGCGGCGGGAATCTCGGCGCCTCCCGCTTCTGGTCGCCGCGGGAATCTCGGCGCCTCCCGCTCCTGGTCGCGGCGGGAATCTCGGCGCCTCCCGCTTCTGGTCGCGGCGGGAATCTCGGCGCCTCCCGCTTCTGGTCGCGGCGGGAATCTCGGCGCCTCCCGCGTGTTGTAGGAGCCGGTCTTGCCGGCGACGCGGCGCCGTCGGCACAGGCGACTCCCTCATGGTTCCGACGCCCGGTCGCCCGCAAGACGGGCTCCTACAGATGGCAGCGGGTGCCAGCCGGCCGGCGATGGCGCCGGGTGCCAGCCGGGCGGGCGATGGCGGCGGGCGCCGGCCGGCCGGCGATGGCGGGTGGTGCCGGCCGGGCGATGCCGCAGGGTCGGCGGCGCTGTTCAGGCGATCCCGAACGGCAGGTTCGGCGAGGACACCACGCGCTCGCCCACGGTTTGGCCGCGCAGGAAGCGCAGTGCCGCCTCGATCACCGCCGGTTCGCCGGCGATGCGGTGGTGGCCCAGCCCGGTGGTGCTGAGCAGGCGCGCGCCGGGCCACAGGCGGGCGTAGCGCTCGCCCTCCTCCCACGGCACCTCGTCGTCCTGCAGGTCGTGCACGACCAGCGCGGGCATGCCCAGCGCCGGTGCGTGGCGCTGCACGGCCAGGTCGTCCACGCGCACGCCGATCTCGCGCTCGAAGCGGTCGAACATGCGCGCCACCAGCGACGGCGCCAGGCCGACCATGCGCCCGAAACGGCCGCCGGCCGCGCGCAGGTCGGCGGCCGGGGCGATCAGCACCACGCGCTGCGCGGACACCCCGGCGCGCAAGGCCAGCATGGCGGCGGCCCCGCCCATCGAATGGGCGACCAGCGCGGCGGCCGGTCCGTGGCGCCGCGCCACCGCGGCCAGCGCGGCGGCGAACGCGGGCAGGATCGCGCGGCCGCCGTCGTTGCGGCCGTGCGCCGGATGGTCGAAGGCCACCACCGCGTAGCCGGCCGCGCGCAGCGGCGCCACCCACGGCCGGCAGCGCAGGCCGAAGCTGGACCAGCCGTGCGAGAACAGCACCCAGGGTTGCGTCGCCGGGTCGCCCCAGGTGTAGGTGGCCAGGCGCACGCCTTCGCTGGCGACGCTGCCGACCGCGGCATCGCTGCTGTCGGCGGCCAGCGCCCGGCTGCGCGAGGACGGCAGCGGAGTGCCGAACAGGCGCGAGGCGCGGCTCACGGTGACCTCCGGCACCAGCCAGCCGCCGACGGTGAAGGCGGCGCGCAGCAGGCGTGGCACGCCCGCGGATCGAACGGTCGTGCTTTTTTGCGGCGAAGTGACGGGCGCGAGGGCGGCCATGGCGGGGCTCCGTGGGGGTCAGCAGGAGGTGTCGGGCGAGGACGCGGCCGGCGCGGCCCGGTAGCGCGCGAACAGGTCTTCGACCGCGCGCCGCGCCAGGTCCTGCGCGGCCTGCGGCTGGTGCAGCCGGCCATGGTGCAAGCCCTGCATCAGCGCATCGAGCTGGAAGGCGATCAGCGCCGGATCGGTGCCGGCACGCAGGTGGCCCTGCTCGACCGCCAGGGCCACGGCGCGCTCCAGCGCGGTGCGCCAGTTCTCCATCATCGCGGCGACGTGGTCGCGCATCGGGCCGGGGCGGCCGTCGTACTCCATGGCCGCGCCCAGGAACACGCAACCGTCGGGATGGTCGGCGATCCAGCCGATCCAGGCCTCGACGATCGCCTGCAGGCGCGGCAGGCCGCGCGGACGCGCCAGCGAGGGCGTCATCACCCGGGCGACGAACTGGTCGGCGGCCCAGTCCAGGGTCTGCCGCACCAGGTCCTCGCGCGAGCCGAAATGGGCGAACACCCCGCTCTTGGACATGCCGGCCGCGCCGGCCAGTTCGCCGATGGTCACCCCTTCCAGGCCGACCCGGGCGGCCATGCCGCAGGCGCGCTCCAGCAGCATGCCGCGGGTGCTGGCGCCCTTGGTGGTGGCGGCGGTGCTAGCGGGCACAGGATTCATGGCGCCTTGAATAGCACGACCGTTCGTTTTATTCAAGGCGGCTGCCAGAACTTCGCCACAGGGCTGGGGTTAGAATGCGCACCGCGACGCACGCCCCCTCCCCCCGGCCCCGTCGCTTTTTTGTTTCCGGACCCGGCGCCGCCGGGCGATGACACGCCACTTCAGCCACACGGTCACCGTCGCGAACCACACCGCCCCACGCGCGCGCGACACGACGCGGAGCCAGCCGATGCTTTTCGAAACCCTCGCCACCTCCGGCCACGAGCAGGTGGTCTTCTGCAACAACCCCGACGCTGGCCTGAAGGCCATCATCGCCGTGCACGACACGGTGCTGGGCCCGGCGGTGGGCGGCGTGCGCATGCGCCATTACGCCAACGAGGCCGATGCGGTGCGCGACGTGCTGCGCCTGAGCCGGACGATGACCTACAAGAACGCGCTGGCCGGGCTGAACATCGGCGGCGGCAAGGCGGTGATCCTGGGCGATCCGAAGACCGACAAGACCGAGGTGCTGTTCCGCGCCTTCGGCCGTGCGGTGGAGGCGCTGGGCGGGCGCTACATCACCGCCGAGGACGTGGGCACCGACGTCAACGACATGGAGCAGATCTACCTGGAGACCGAGTACGTCACCGGCGTGCACCAGGTCCATGGCGGCTCCGGCGATCCGGCCCCGTTCACCGCCTACGGCACCCTGCAGGCGCTGATGGCGTCGCTGCAGCGCAAGCTGGGGCACGAGGAGGTCGGCAAGACCAGCATCGCCGTGCAGGGCCTGGGCCACATTGGCATGGAGCTGGTGAAGCTGCTCAAGGAGCGCGGCGCCAAGCTGTACGTGACCGACCTGGACCCGGCCAAGGTCGAGCATGCGGTGGCCGAGTACGGCGCCGAGGCGGTCAAGCCCGACGAGATCTACGACGTGGCCGCCGACGTGTTCGCGCCGTGCGCGATGGAAGGCGGGATCGACGCGCAGACCCTGGAGCGGCTGAAGGCGAAGATCGTCTGCGGCTCGGCCAACAACCAGCTGGCCAGCCACGCCATCGGCGACGAGCTGTACCGCCGCGGCATCCTGTACGCGCCGGACTACGCGGTGAACGCCGGCGGGGTGATGAACGTGTCGCTGGAGATCGACGGCTACAACCGCGAGCGCGCGATGCGGCTGATCCGCAGCATCTACTACAACGTCTCCAGGATCTTCGACGTGTCCGAGCGCGAAGGCATCAGCCCGCAGTACGCGGCCGACCGCATCGCCGAGGCCCGGCTGGCCTCGATCGGCAAGCTCAAACTGCCGATGGGCCGCACCCGCCCGCGGCTGGGGCATCTGCGCGGGGAGCACTGAGGCGGCAGGCGGCGGGCGCTGCCGGGTGCGGCGGCGACGCGTGCGGTTGGAGGATTCTTCCTTGCCATGACCGAGTCCGGCGGCACTCCGCGCTGCGGAGGCATGCCGGCCTCGGCCACCGCGCGGTTGGTCGTCGCGCCTTCGGCTATCTCGGGTCGCCGGCAAGCCGGCTCCTACACAGTGCCGGCCGTTGTAGGAGCCGGCTTGCCGGCGACCCGACGCATCTGTCGGCACCCACGACGCCCCGCTGTCCAGACCCCCATGTCGCCCGGGAATGGAATCCTTGCAAAGACTGCCCCCGCCGGCCGGCTCTTGTGCATCCGCACGTGTGGCCGCCGACGCCCGCGCCTACACTAGGTGCAATTGAAACCATCAGGGGGCCCGATGCGTACGTTCCAGCTGGGTGAGGAGATCGACGCCCTGCGCGAGGCGGTGCGCCGGTTCGCCGACGCCGAGATCGCGCCGCGCGCCGCCGCCGTCGACGAAGACAACGCGTTCCCGCAGGACCTGTGGCCCAAGCTGGGCGAGCTGGGCCTGCTGGGCGTGACCGTCGACCCGCGGTACGGCGGCAGCGGCCTGGGTTACCTGGCGCACCTGGTGGCGATGGAAGAGATTTCGCGCGCGTCCGGCTCGGTCGGCCTGAGCTATGGCGCGCATTCCAACCTGTGCGTGTCCAACCTCTACCTCAACGGCGACGAGGCGCAGCGCGCCAGGTACCTGCCGAAACTGTGCAGCGGCGAGTGGAAGGGCGCGCTGGCGATGAGCGAGCCGGGGGCCGGGTCGGACGTGGTCGGTTCGATGCGCTGCAGCGCCGAGCTGAAGGATGGCGTGTGGATCGCCAACGGCAACAAGATGTGGATCACCAACGGTCCGGAGGCCGACGTGCTGGTGGTCTACATGCGCACCGCCGGCAAGGACGCCGGCAGCAAGTGCATGACCGCCTTCATCGTCGAACGCGGGATGAAGGGCTTCTCCACCGCGCAGAAGCTGGACAAGCTGGGCATGCGCGGCTCCAACACCTGCGAGCTGGTGTTCGAGGACTGCGCGATCCCGCGGGAGAACGTGCTGGGCGAAGTGCACCAGGGCGTGCGCGTGCTGATGAGCGGCCTGAACACCGAGCGCCTGGTCCTGACCGGCGGTCCGATCGGCCTGATGCAGGCGGCGCTGGACATCGCCCTGCCCTACGTGCGCGAGCGCAGGCAGTTCGACCAGGCGATCGGCACCTTTGGCCTGATGCAGGGCAAGCTGGCCGACATGTACACCGCGCTGCAGTCCTCGCGCGCGTTCGCCTACCAGGTCGCCCGCGACTTCGACGACGGCCACGCCTCGCGCGCGGCGGCGGCCGGCTGCCTGCTGCACGCCTCCGAGGCCGCGGTGCAGGTGGCGCTGGAGGCGATCCAGTCGCTGGGCGGCAACGGCTACATCAACGAATTCGCCACCGGGAGGATCCTGCGCGACGCCAAGCTGTACGCGATCGGCGCCGGCACCAACGAGATCCGGCGGATGCTGATCGGGCGGGAGCTGTTCGAAGGCCGCGGCTGACGCTTTCGTTTGTAGGAGCCCGTCTTGCGGGCGACGCGAGAGTCTCCGGACCACGAAGGCGTCGCCCGTGCCGAGGGCATCGCGTCGCCCGCAAGACGGGCTCCTACAAAAACCGCCGCCGGTACGGGCGGCGGCGGATCGGCGAGGCCTCAGAACCCGACCGCGTACCGCACCGACACCAGGCCCGTATCCCCGCGCGGACCGAAGCGCTGGTCGTAGCCGAACGACAGCGTGGACTGCGGCGACAGCCACGCCTTCGCCGACAGACCGAACATGCCGCCCGACAACGCCGGATCGGAGGCCGCCAGCGGCGACCAGGCATCCACCCCAACGAAGCTGGCCGCCGTCTGCAGGCCCTCGCTGGCCAGGGTCTGCTGCCATTCGACGTAGCCATCGACATCGAAGGCGTTCCACTGGCGGCCGGCACGCAGGCCGGCGATGGCCTGGGTGCGCGTGGACGTGCTCGCCCCGCTGTGCAGGCCGAACCCGGCAGCGCCTTCCTCGCGGAAGCCGTCGCTGTGCACCCGCGCGTGCTCGGCGCCCAGGTACGGCACCAGCGTGCCGGCGCGGCCGTCGAAGCGATAGCCCGTCTCCAGCCCGGCCACGGCGAAGTCGCCGTCGTAGTCGCTGTGCAGTCCGTAGCGGTTGGCGCCCAGCAGCAGTTCGCGATCGATCTGCCGCTGCCACTGGCCGGTGCCGAACTGGCCCAGCAGGTAGGCCTGGTTCCAGTGCGTGCCGAGGTAGGCCTGCGCCTGCGCCTGGCGTTCGCGGCTGCGGTCGGCCACGCCGTCGATGCGGGTGTCGCTGCGGCTTTCGCCCACCGCCAGGCCGGCCACCGTCGAACCGTCCACGAACAGGTCCTGGCCGCCCATCCAGCCGTTGACCTGCGCGTCCACGCCCGACTGCGGCGTGGCCACGCCGCCCAGCGCCTGCAGCCAGGCGCCGCTGCGGCCACGGCCTTGCGCCAGGTCGTCGAAGCGCGAGGACAGCGCCCGCCGGCTCAGGTCCAGCGTGTCGAACGTCGCCGCCGCGGCGGCCGCATGCACCTCGCCGGAAAGGCTGCGCAGGGACGCCGATGCGGCGCTGGCGCTGGCCGTGTTCTGGAAATCGCTGGCGACACGGATGAAGCCGTCGGAAATGACGCCACCGCCATCGCGCTGCTGGTCGTCGATCTGGTCGAAGGCCGTCTCCACGCGCCTGGCGGCACCCAGCGCGGCCGGGGTGATGGCGGACAGGCTCATGGCCGCGGCGGTGACATCCAGGCGGGTGATGTCCATCCACGCCTGGGTGGCGCTGTAGCCCAGGGTGGCTTCCAGGAAGATGCTGGACGCAGCGGTCAGGCCATCGAATCGCCCGGTGATGCCGCCGTCGGCGGTGAGCACTTTCTCACGGGCCTGCCAGGTGTAGCCGCTGCGCACTCCGGCGACATGCACGTCGCCGCCTTCCAGCGTGGCCGTGCCTTCCACCTTCAGGTAGCCGTCACCAAGCACCATCGACAACTGGGCGCCGGCACGCTGAACGTAATTGCCGTCCACGATAATGCGGCTGAAAGCCGTCTCGCCGATATGCACGACGCCGGCATTGGTCAGGTCGCCACCCAACTGCGTATACATGTCCCCCTCCAGACGCCCGCCTGTTTCGACGTAAACATCCGAACTCTGTACGAGCCCCATGATCTTCAGTGTTCCGCCGCTCACACGCGTATCGCCCGTGTAGTCAAGATCGGCCGCGCTCCCGCCGATGCTCAGCGTGCCGGTCCCCTTCTTGATCAGGCCGCCGGCACCTGTGATCCCGTTCGTCCATGTCGATTCACCGCTGAAGTCCACTGTGACGTCGCCCCAGTCGAACTTCGCCGGACCGCCCAGTGCCGTACCGACGTCGAGCAGGCCATGGCCAAACACCGCGTCCACGCCGGCATCGCCCAGGTCTTTGGCGGTGCCCAGCAGGGTCTGCCGCACCAGGTCGTTGGTGAAGTACGGGAATTTTTCCCAGACCACCGCGGCCGCGCCCGAGACCAGCGGCGCGGCGAAGGAGGTGCCGGAACCGTAGTAGTAGTTGATGTCGCCGGCGGTATCGTCCTGGCCGGTGAACACGACCGTGCCGGGTGCGACCAGGCAGTAGTCCTTGGCCACGCCGCAGGCGTTGGAGTAGTACATCAGTGCGCTGGTGTCGGAGGTGTCCAGCGCCGCCACCGCCAGCCAGCCGCGCTCCAGATCGGCCGCCGGCCGGGTGCCGTTGGGGCCGGCCTGGCTCGGCAGCGCGGCCATGTCGGTGGGATCGCTGCGGCTCTCGTTGCCGGTGGCGAACACCACCAGGCCGTCGTGGTCCTGGATGAAGAACCGGTACTCGTCGGCGATGGCCGCCGTGGCCGAGGCCTGGGTCCAGTACAGGCCGCCCCAGGAGTTGTTCATGATCCGCATGCCCCGGTCCACCAGGTCCTGGTGGATCGACTTGATGCCCAGGGCGCCGGTCACCTCGTTGCCCTGCCCGGAACCGTCGTCGTCCGGGCTCTCGTCGTTGATGATCCGCGCCGACAGGATCGTCGCGCCCGGGGCGATGCCGCCCGGCCAGTCGCCGAAGGCCGCGCCCGCCGCCAGTTGCGCCACGGTGGTGCCGTGGCCGACGACGTCGTCCACGCCCAGGTCGTTGTCGCGGGCGCTGACATAGGTCAGGTTGGCGGCCACCCGCCCGGCCAGCGCCGGGTGGTTGCGGTTGACGCCGGTGTCGATCACGCCGATCCGGTAGCCGGCGCCGGTATAGCCCTGGCGGTCGGCCTCGGTGGCATGGGTCAGGGTCAGGTGCGCATCGATCGGCGGTTCCACCAGCGGTGGCGGTGGTGGCGAACTGGGAGGTGGCGGTGGCGGCGACACCGGCGGCGAGGTCGGGGTTCCCGATTTCAGGTTGCCGCCGCCCCCTCCGCCACAGGCCACCAGTCCGCCCGCCAGCACGGTCACGACGGCGACCGCCAGCAACGAACGCGCCACGCCGCGCGTACCCTCTCCCCCGAACATGTGCATCCGCATCCTCATCTCTCTTGACTGGAAGGGAACGTCTCCCGCGTCCGTCCCCCGACGCCGGTTCTATACCGCAATCGCCCGCGACTGTCGCCTGCCCGGGCGGACGGTGGCGGCCAGGTGCCGGCTGCCGCGATAATCGGGGCTCATCCGCAGAGGCACGCCCCCATGTCCGACATCGTCATCGCCGCCGCCAAGCGCACCGCCATCGGTTCCTTCCTCGGCCAGTTCAGCGGCGTGCCGACGCCGACCCTGGGAGCGGCCGCGATCGCCGCCGCGCTGCAGCAGTCCGGCATCCCGGCCGCCGACGTCTCCGAAGTGATCATGGGCTGCGTGCTGCCGGCCAACCTGGGCCAGGCGCCGGCGCGCCAGGCCGCACTGGCCGCCGGCCTGCCGGCCAGCGCCGGCGCGACCACCATCAACAAGGTCTGCGGCTCGGGCATGAAGGCGATCATGCTCGGCCACGACCTGATCAAGGCCGGCTCGGCCACTGTCGTGGTCGCAGGCGGCATGGAGTCGATGAGCAACGCGCCGCACCTGATCCCCAACTCGCGCACCGGCAACCGCTACGGCAACTTCCAGGCGGTCGACCACATGGCCTGGGACGGGTTGACCAACCCGTACGACGGCCAGGCCATGGGCGTGTTCGCCGAGGCCACGGTGGCCAAGTACGGCTTCAGCCGCGAGGACCAGGATGCGTTCGCGATCGAATCGGTCAGGCGCGCGCAGGCGGCGCAGGCGGCGGGCGCGTTCGCCGGCGAGATCGTCCCGGTCAAGGTCGCCACCCGCAAGGGCGAGGTCGAATTCGCCAGCGACGAGCAGCCGGGCAAGTCGGACATCGCCAAGATCCCGACGCTCAGGCCTGCGTTCAAGAAGGATGGCAGCGTCACCGCCGCCAGTTCCTCGTCCATCTCCGACGGCGCCGCGGCCACCGTGCTGCTGTCGGCCGAAGAAGCCGCGCGCCGCGGGCTGCAGCCGCTGGCGCGGATCGTCGGCCACACCACGTTCTCGCACCAGCCCGAATGGTTCACCACCGCCCCGGTCGGTGCGATTTCGACGCTGCTGGACAAGGTCGGCTGGACGGTCGCCGACGTGGACCTGTTCGAGATCAACGAGGCCTTCGCGGTGGTCGCGATGGCGCCGATCAAGGAGCTGGGCATCCCCCACGACAAGGTCAACGTCAACGGCGGCGCCTGCGCCCTGGGCCATCCGATCGGCGCATCGGGCGCGCGGCTGGTGGTGACCCTGATCAACGCGCTGCGCACTCGCGGCCTGAAGAAGGGCGTGGCCGCGCTGTGCATCGGCGGCGGCGAGGCCACGGCGCTGGCGGTGGAAGTGCTGTAACCGTTTTTCACTACTCTTTTACAAAAGTGACCCGGCCGGCGCTTGACAGCCGACACCGGCTTGTCATCATGTTGCCGGCGCGCAACCGCGCGTTGCCCAAACTAACGACGAGGAACATCCAATCATGAGCATCAACAAGCTGCTGATCGCCCTGGCTCTGGGTCTGGCCCTGGCCGCGTGCTCCAAGCAGGAGCAGGCCCAGGACGCCGCCGCCGCTGCTGACGCCGCCGCTGCCGAAGCCCAGGCCGCCGCCGACTCGGCCTCCGCCGCCGGTGCCGCCACCGCCGACGCTGCCCAGGGCGCCGCCGACGCCGCCGCCGCTGCCGCCGACACCGCCGCCGACGCTGCTGCCGCCACCGCTGGCGCCGCGACCGACGCCGCTGCCGACACCGCCGCCGACACCGCCGCCGCCGCGCAGGACGTCGCCGAGCAGGCCAAGGACGCCGCCGAAGAGGCCAAGGAAGAAGTCAAGCAGTAATCTGCTGACTTTCCTGCTGCAAATGGAAGGCCGCCGGGAAACCGGCGGCCTTTCTTGTTTTTGGGCCACCCGTTTCCGTTGGCGGTTCACAGTGCGCTGAGGCGGCTCCCGGCATGCTCCGCGGCGATCCCGAGTGGGTTCCCTTCTTCCCGTGAATGGAGTGTCGCCATGAACCGCCTCCTGCCTTTGCTGGCCTTCGCTGCCGCCACCACTTTGCTCGCCGCCTGCAACCAGCCTGCCCACGAAGACGCCGAGCGCGCCGCCGCGGCCGCCCGTGAAGCCGGCGCCGAAGCCAGGGAACGCGCGCGCGCGGCGACCGAAAGAGCCGGAGAGAAGCTGGACGAGGCGGCCGATGCCACCCGCGAGGCCGCCGATCGCGCCGCCGATGCCACCCGCGACGCGACCGCGCGCGCGGCCGATGCCACCGCCGATGCGGCGGAGAAAGCCGCGGACAGCACCCGCGAGGCCGCCGAAGAGGCCGAACGCAAGGCCGAGAAACGCTGACGGCCGTGGCGGCCCGCACGTGACGTGACCGGATGGGCCGCGGACTGCCCGGCCCTTTCCCACGACCCGGCGTGTTGCGCCGCCAGAAGGCGGACGAGGGGCGCTGCCGTATCCTTCGTGCATCCGCACGCCAGGACGCCCATGCCCGCCCTCAGCAGCCAGATCGATCCGCGCTCGGCCGAATTCGCCGCCCACTCGAACCACCAGCGCCAGCTTGCCGCGGAACTGGAGCGCCGGCTCCGGCGTGCCGCGGACGGCGGTGGCGAGAGGGCCCGCCAGCGCCACACCGGACGCGGCAAGCTGCTGGCGCGCGACCGCATCGATGCCCTGCTCGACCCGGGCTCGCCGTTCCTGGAGATCGCACCGCTGGCGGCCGAGGACATGTACGACGGCGCGGCGCCGGCCGCCGGCATGGTCTGCGGCATCGGCACGGTCTGCGGCCAGGAAGTGGTGGTCGTGGCCAACGACGCCACGGTCAAGGGCGGCACCTATTTCCCGATGACGGTGAAGAAGCACCTGCGCGCGCAGCAGATCGCACGCGAGAACCGGCTGCCCTGCGTCTACCTGGTCGATTCCGGCGGCGCCTTCCTGCCGCTGCAGGACGAGGTGTTTCCCGACCGCGAGCACTTCGGCCGGATCTTCTACAACCAGGCGCGGCTGAGCGCGGAGAACATCCCGCAGGTGGCGGTGGTGATGGGCAGCTGCACCGCCGGCGGCGCCTACGTGCCGGCGATGTGCGACGAGTCGGTGATCGTGCGCGGCCAGGGCACGATCTTCCTCGGCGGCCCGCCGCTGGTGAAGGCGGCCACCGGCGAGGTGGTGGACGCCGAGGCGCTGGGTGGCGCCGACGTGCACACCGCCGTGTCGGGCGTGGCCGACCACTATGCCGAGGACGACGCGCACGCGCTGCAGATCGCCCGCGGCATCGTCGGCCATTTCAACCGGAAGAAGGCGGTGCCTGTCGCCACGCGCGAACCGCGCGAGCCGCTGTACCCGGCCGAGGAGCTGTACGGCATCGTCCCGGCCGACACCCGCCGCCCGTTCGACATCCGCGAGGTGATCGCGCGGCTGGTCGACGGCAGCGAGTTCGACGAGTTCAAGGCGCGCTACGGCAAGACCCTGGTCACCGGCTTCGCCCACCTGCACGGCTATCCGGTCGGAATCGTCGCCAACAACGGCATCCTGTTCTCCGAGAGCGCGCTCAAGGGGGCGCACTTCATCGAACTGTGCAACCAGCGCGGCATCCCGCTGGTGTTCCTGCAGAACATCACCGGCTTCATGGTCGGCCGCAAGTACGAAAATGCGGGCATCGCCAAGGACGGGGCGAAGATGGTGACCGCGGTGGCGTGTTCGTCGGTGCCCAAGTTCACCGTGGTCATCGGCGGCAGCTTCGGCGCCGGCAATTACGCCATGTGCGGTCGTGCCTACGGTGCGCGCTTCCTGTGGATGTGGCCGAATGCGCGGATCAGCGTGATGGGCGGCGAGCAGGCCGCCAGCGTACTGGCCACGGTGCGCCGCGACGCGATCGAAGCCGACGGCGGCCAGTGGAGCGCGGACGAGGAAGAGGCGTTCAAGGCGCCGGTACGCGAACAGTACGAACACCAGGGCAGCCCGTGGTACGCGACGGCGCGGCTGTGGGACGACGGCATCATCGATCCGGCCGACACCCGCCGGGTGCTGGGCCTGGCACTGTCGGCCTCGCTCAACGCGCCGATCGAGCCGGCCCGCTTCGGCGTGTTCCGGATGTAGCCGGCGCCGGCCGGCTGCATCGATCCCGATCGATCCGGAGGGAGGACCCATGGACCTGCAACTGCAAGGCAAGCGTTGCGTGGTACTCGGCGGCAGCCGAGGCATCGGCCGTGCGATCGCGCTGGGGCTGGCGGCGGAAGGCGCGGACGTGGCGGTCTGCGCGCGCGGCGCCGATGCGCGCGGCAGGAATGCGCTCGGCGAGACCGAGACCGCGCTGCAGGCGCACGGCCGGCGCGTGCTCGCACGGCCCTGCGACCTCGGCGATGCCGCGGCGCTGGCCGATTTCCTCGACGGCGTCCGCCAGGCCTTCGGCGGGATCGACGTGCTGGTGCACAACGCCTCGGCGCTGGCGCTGGGGCCGTCGGTGGCGGACTTCGAGGCCAGCCTGCGCCTGGACGTGCTGGCCGCCGCGCGCGCCTGCGGGCAGGTGATCCCGTGGATGAAGGCGGCCGGCGGCGGCAGCATCGTGCTGGTGGCCTCGATCTCGGGCCTGGAAGCCAGTCCCGGGCCGGATTTCGGTTACGCCGCGGCCAAGGCCGCGCTGATCGCCTACGCCAAGAAGCTGTCGGTGTTCCATGGTCCGGACCGGATCCGCGCCAATGCCATCGCTCCCGGCTCGATCGAGTTCCCGGGCGGTCTCTGGGACCAGGCGCGGCGACAGGATCCGCCACGCTACGAAGCCGTGCGCGCGAGCATTCCCTGGGGCCGGATGGGGACGCTGCAGGAAGTGGCCGACGTGGCCGTGTTCCTGGCCTCGCCGCGGGCGATGTGGGTCACCGGCGCCTGCGTGCCGATCGACGGCGGCCAGCACAAGGGCATGCGCTGAGCCACAGCGCACACCGGAGTTCCCCTCGTGTCGATCAGCGCCTGCCCCACTTCGTCGCATCGACACGTCCACCCGACCGACCAGGAGACTCCCATGCCCGGCACCGTCCGTTTCCATCGCGTCCTGCGCTGCCCGCCCGAACGCGTCTATCGCGCCTTCCTCGAGCCGGAGGCCATGGCCAAATGGCTGCCTCCGCACGGCTTCACCGCACGCGTGGACCGGTTCGACGCGCGCGTGGGCGGCGGCTTCCGGATGGCGTTCACCAATTTCGGCAGCGGCCACAGCCATTCCTTCGGCGGCGAGTACCTGGAACTGGTCCCGCACGAACTGGTCCGCTACGTCGACCGCTTCGACGATCCCGACCTGCCCGGCGAGATGCAGGTCGAGGTGAAGCTGAAGCCGGTGTTGTGCGGCACAGAGGTGGAGATCGTGCAGGACGGCATCCCCGACGTGATCCCGGTGGAGATGTGCTGCCTGGGCTGGCAGGAATCGCTGCGGCAGCTGGCCGACCTGGTGGAGCCGGACATCCCGGACGGGTGAGTCCGACGGCCCGCGCCGCTGCGCATGCGGGGAAGCATCTGCTAACGTCCCGTGCTTTCCACTGCTTGCCGTACAGGACCCGCATGCACGCCCGCCGCCTCCGGATCGTCCCCTGCACCTTCGTGTTGATCGCCGCCGCGTTCGCCGCGGCATGCGCCCGGCCGGCCGCCGAGGCCACACCCGCGGTCGATGCCGATGCGTCCGCGGCGACGGCGCCGGTCGCTGGCGCCGTCGCCACCGGCCGCTACCCCGACCTGTTCGCGCAGGCCGGCTATCCGCGCGACCAGGTGGAGGCGAAGGTCGGGGCGGCGTTCCAGCAGCTGTTCCACGGCGATCCCGCTGACGAGGCGATCTACTACGAGGCCGCCGGCAACGAGCGCGGCGCCACCGCCTACATCCACGACGTCAACAGCGGCGACGTGCGCTCGGAGGGCATGTCCTACGGGATGATGATCGCCGTGCAGATGGACCGGAAGCGCGAGTTCGACGCGCTGTGGAACTGGGCGATGACCCACATGTACCAGGATGATCCGGCGCATCCGGCGCACGGTTACTTCGCCTGGTCGATGAAGACCGACGGCACGCCGAACGACGAAATGCCCGCGCCCGACGGCGAGGAATATTTCATCACCGCGCTGTACTTCGCCGCCGCGCGCTGGGGCGGTGGCGAGGGGATCTACGATTACCGCGCGCAGGCCGACCGCCTGGCCACCGACGTGCTGCATCGCCGGCGGATCACCGGCACGACTGGCCGCGGCGAGATGACCGCAGTCGGCCTGTTCGATCCGGACGCGAAGATGGTGCGCTTCACCCCGGACGTGGCGAACGCGGCGCACACCGATGCCTCGTACCACCTGCCTGCGTTCTACGAGATCTGGGCGCGGGTCGGGCCGGCGGCCGACCGCCGCTTCTGGAGCGAGGCGGCACGGGCCAGCCGCGACTATTTCGCCATCGCCGCGCACCCGCAGACCGCGCTCACCCCCGACTACGGCAATTTCGACGGCACGCCCTGGGCGGCGCCGTGGCGGGCGGAATCGGCCGATTTCCGCTACGACGCCTGGCGCAGCGCGATGAACTGGTCGGTGGACTGGTCGTGGTGGGCGGCGGATCCGCGCCAGGTCGGGATGAGCAACCGCGTGCAGGCATTCTTCGAGTCGCAGGGCATGGACGACTACCCGAGCCTCTACACCCTGGATGGCAAGCCGCTGGGCGGCGGCCACACCGCCGGTCTGGTGGCGACCAATGCCGTGGCCAGCCTGGCCGCCGACCACCCGCGCCGGCTCGGCTTCGTGCGTGCGTTGTGGGAACTTCCGGTGCCCAGCGGGCAACAGCGCTACTACGACGGGATGCTTTACCTGATGGCCCTGCTCCACTGCAGCGGCGATTTCCGCGCCTGGCTGCCGGAAGACGCAGCCGGCTGACGGCCTGCTCTCCTGCAGGAGCCGGTCTTGCCGGCGACAGGGGCGTCGGGATCACGAGAGCGTCGACCGGGCCGACGGCGTCGCGTCGCCGGCAAGACCGGCTCCTACAACCCCTCCGACGGTTCCCTTGTAGGAGCCCGTCTTGCGGGCGACACGGGCGTCGGAACAACGAGGGCGTCGCCTGTGCCAATGGCGTCGCGTCGCCCGCAAGACCGGCTCCTGCAGAGGGCTGCTGGCGGGAGCCGGAGCTAGTGCCGCTTCGGCTCGGAAGGCCCGCAGTTGTCGCAGCCACCGCAGGCGGAGGCGCTGCCGGACGACGGCGGTGCCACCTGCCGTGCCAGCCTGCGCATCCACGCCGGCCGGCCGTCGCGCACCAGCGGCGTGGCGATGGCGATGCGCAGCCTGCGCACGGTGCCGGGCAATTGCTTCTTCAGGAAGATCCACAGGGCGGCAGCGACCACCACGGCGACCAGCGCGTACTGCAGCCACAGCGGAAGTTGCAGGCTCATGGCAGCCACGCCGGCAGGTGCGGAGCCATCGTCGGCATCGCCCTAGCCCGCCCCCAGCCGCACCGCGACCTGGTAGGTCAGCAGCGAGGCCAGATAGGCCAGCGCGAACAGGTAGCCGGCCGACAGCGCCATGGTCGTCCATGAGCCGGTCTCGCGCTTGATCGCCGCCCAGGTGGCGATGCACTGCGGTGCGTAGATGAACCACACCAGCAGCGACAGGCCGGTGGCCAGCGACCAGCCATCGGAAATCAGCGGAGTCAGCGCCTGCGTCGCGGCCTCGTCGTCGGCGGCCGACAGCGCGTAGACCGTGGCCAGCGAGGACACCACCACCTCGCGGGCGGCCAGCCCGGGGATCAGCGCGATGCTGATCTGCCAGTTGAAGCCCAGCGGCGCGAACACCACCGCCAGCGCGTGGCCGATGCGGCCGGCCAGGCTGTAGTCGATCGCCGGCATCGTCGCATCGGCCGGCGCGGCCGGGAACGACAGCAGCACCCACAGCAGCACGGTCAGGGCGAAGATGATCCCGCCCACGCGCTTGAGGAAGATCATGCCGCGTTCCCACAGGCCGATCGCCAGGTCGCGCGCGTGCGGCAGGCGGTAGGACGGCAGTTCCAGCATCAGCGGGTGTTCGCCCTGGTCGCGGCGCCACTTCTTCATCACCCACGACACCGCCAGCGCGCTGAGGATGCCGGCCAGGTACAGGCCGAACAGCACCAGTCCCTGCAGGTTGAGCCCGCCCCACACCTGCCGTGCCGGGATGAAGGCGCCGATCAGCAGCGCGTAGACCGGCAGCCGCGCCGAACAGGTCATCAGCGGTGCCACCAGGATCGTGGCCAGGCGGTCGCGCGGGTCCTGGATGCTGCGCGTGGCCATGATTCCCGGGATGGCGCAGGCGAAGCTGGACAGCAGCGGGATGAACGAGCGCCCCGACAGGCCGGCACCGGCCATCATCCGGTCCAGCAGGAACGCCGCGCGCGGCAGGTAGCCCGATTCCTCCAGCGCGAGGATGAAGGCGAACAGGATCAGGATCTGCGGCAGGAACACGATCACCCCGCCGAGGCCGGCGATGATGCCGTCGACCACCAGGCTGGCCAGCGGACCTTCGCCCATCCGCGGCCCGACCCACTCGCCCAGCGCGGTGGTGCCGGCGTCGATCAGGTCCATCAGCGGCGTGGCCCAGGCGTAGACCGCCTGGAAGATCAGGAACATCACCACTGCCAGGGTCAGCAGCCCGAACAGCGGATGCAGCAGCCAGCGGTCCAGAGCGTCGTCGATCTTCGCGGTGCGGCTGGGCATGCTGACCGCGGCCGCGAGCAGGCGCCGGGTCTCGGCGTGCAGATCGGCATCCTCGGCCAGCTGCACGGTCGGCAGGTGCAGGTGTGCGGCGAGCCGGTCGATGCGTTCCACCAGCGCGCGCGCGCCGTGGTGGCGCACGGCCACCGTTTCCACCACCGGCACGCCCAGCTCGCGCTCCAGCGTGGCGCGGTCGATGGCGATGCCGCGGCGCTGCGCGGCGTCGCTCATGTTCAGCGCCACGATCATCGGCTTGCCCATCTGCCGCACTTCCAGCACGAAGCGCAGGTGCAGGCGCAGGTTGGTGGCGTCGACCACGCACACCAGCACGTCCGGCGCCGCCTCGCCCGGATAGAAGCCGCGGCACAGGTCGCGGGTGATCGCCTCGTCCAGGCTGGCCGGGTTGAGGCTGTACGCGCCGGGCAGGTCCAGCACCGCATAGCTCTTTCCGGACGGCGACTGCAGCCGCCCTTCCTTGCGCTCGACGGTCACGCCGGCGTAGTTGGCGACCTTCTGCCGGCTGCCGGTGAGCAGGTTGAACAGCGCGGTCTTGCCCGAATTCGGGTTGCCCAGCAGCGCCAGGCGCAGGGGTTCGGCCTGGGCGCTCATGCGACCTCCCGCTCCGCCAGCGCCACGCGCACGCGCGCGGCCTCGGCGCGGCGCAGGGCGAAACGGGTATAGCCGACCTGGACCAGCAGCGGTTCGGCGCCGAACGGCCCCTGGGCCACGATCTGGACCCGTTCGCCGGCCACGAACCCCAGTTCGCGCAGGCGGCGGGCGATCGGGTCGTTGGGCTGGCGATCCTCCACCGACTCGACGATGACGGGGGTACGTGGCGGCAGCTCGGACAGCGTCACGGGGGGCATCAGGTGACCGGGGTTATCAAGAACTGTTCTCATTCTAGCATCGGCGCCCGCCGCGCCGCGCTGCGTCATGGCCGTTGCGGCGGCCGCGGCTATCATCCGTGGCTGGCACTTCCCGGAAGCCCAGATGGCGCAACCGCTGCTGATCCAACGCGCAGGCCCCGTGCTGCGCCTGCGCCTGAACCGGCCGCAGCTGCACAACGCCTTCGACCCGGCCCTGATCGCCGCGCTGACCGCCGCGCTGGAGCACGCGACCGGCGATGCCGCGCTGCGGGCGGTGGTGCTGGAAGGTGAAGGCGCCTGCTTCTCCGCCGGCGCCGATCTGCAGTGGATGCGCGGCATGGCCGCCGCCAGCGAGGACGAAAACCGCGAGGATGCCCTGGCGCTGGCCCGGCTGATGCGCACGCTGGACGGGCTGCAGCGGCCGACGATCGCCAGGGTCCACGGCCCGGCATTCGGCGGCGGCGTCGGCCTGGTGGCCTGTTGCGACATCGCCATCGGCACCCCGCAGGCGCGTTTCGGGCTGACCGAAAGCCGGCTGGGCCTGCTGCCGGCGGTGATCTCGCCCTATGTCGTGGCGGCGATCGGCCCACGCCAGGCGCGGCGCTGGTTCGCAAGCGCCGAGACCTTCGATGCCGACACCGCATTGCGGATCGGCCTGCTGCACCAGGTGGTGGCGCCCGATGCGCTGGACGCGGCCGTGGCCGCGCAGACCGCCCTGCTCTGCCGTGCCGCGCCGGAGGCGTCGGGCACGGCCAAGGCGCTGGTGCGGCAGGCGGTGCGCGGTGGCGATACCGCGGCCGTGGACCGGACCAACGCCGACCTCATCGCACGGTTGCGGGTTTCCCCGGAAGGCCAGGAAGGCATCGCCGCCTTCCTCGAAAAACGCGCGCCGGCCTGGGCGCCACCGGAGTGAGCGCTATGCCGCCTGCCGGAGCAGCTGCGCCGGGGACCCGCATGTTTACCAGTATCCTCATAGCCAACCGCGGCGAGATCGCCTGCCGGGTGATCCGCACCTGCCGCCGCCTGGGCATCGCCAGCGTGGCGGTGTATTCGGACGCCGACGCCGGCGCGCTGCACGTGCGCCTGGCCGACGAGGCGCACCGCATCGGCGGTTCCGCGCCGGCCGACAGCTACCTGCGCGGCGATGCGGTGATCGACGCGGCGCTGCGCAGCGGCGCGCAGGCGATCCATCCCGGTTACGGATTCCTCTCCGAGAACGCGGACTTCGCCGAGGCGGTGGCTGCGGCCGGACTGGCGTTCATCGGTCCGCGCGCGGAATCGATGCGGCGCATGGGCAGCAAGGCCGGCGCCAAGCAGTTGATGGCCGAAGCCGGGGTACCGGTGGTGCCCGGCTACAACGGCGAGGACCAGTCGCTGGCCACGCTCTCGCGCGAGGCGGCGCGGACCGGGTTCCCGCTGATGGTCAAGGCCGCGCACGGAGGCGGCGGCAAGGGCATGCGCGTGGTCCACCGCCTGGAGGACTTCGCTCCGGCGCTGGAAAGCTGCCAGCGCGAGGCGCGCAACGCCTTCGGCCGCGACCGGGTGCTGCTGGAGCGCTACGTCGCCACGCCCAGGCACATCGAGATCCAGGTCTTCGGCGACGCGCACGGCAACGTCATCCACCTCAACGAGCGCGAATGCTCGGCCCAGCGCCGCTACCAGAAGGTGCTGGAGGAATCGCCCTCGCCGTTCCTCACCCCGGAGCTGCGCGCGGCCATGGGCGCGGCCGCGGTCGCGGCCGCGCGCGCGATCGGCTACGTCAACGCCGGCACCGTCGAGTTCATCGTCGACGCCGACGGGCATTTCTTCTTCATGGAGATCAACACCCGGTTGCAGGTCGAACATCCGGTCACCGAAATGACCACCGGCCTGGACCTGGTCGAATGGCAGCTGCGCGTGGCTGCCGGCGAACCGCTGCCGCTGGCGCAGGAAGACGTGCCCCGGCACGGCCATGCGATCGAGGTGCGGCTGTACGCCGAGGACCCCGACGCGGGCTTCCTGCCGGCGTCCGGCACCCTGCGCGCGCTGCGGCTGCCGCCCGTTTCCGCGCACGTGCGCATTGACGCCGGCGTGGAAGCCGGCGATGCGGTCAGCGTGTTCTACGACCCGATGATCGCCAAGCTCATCGTCCACGACAGCGACCGCCCACGCGCGCTGGCGCGGCTGCGCCAGGCGCTGGCGCAGTGCCACGTGGCCGGGCCGAAGACCAACCTGGCCTTCCTGGAGGCGCTGGCGCGGCATCCGGCGGTGGTCGAGGGCCGGATCGACACCGGCTACCTGGACCGCCACCTGGACGAGTTCATCGACGCCGGCGCGCCGGTGCCGGCGTCGCTGCTGGCCGCGGCCTGCAGTGCCTGGCTGCTGCGTGCGCAGGCCGACGAGGCCACGCGTGCCGCGGCCGGCGGCGATCCGGGCTCGCCCTGGGCCATCGCCGACGGCTGGCGCCTGCGCGGCCGCGCGCCGCGGCGGCTGCGCCTGCAGGCGGGCGGCGCTGTCCACGAAGCAGTCGCGACCGGCCATGGCGGCGACTGGCAGGTCCTCGTCGACGGTGCCCACCACGACATCACCGGCGCCCGCCTGGCCGATGCCGCCCTCGACCTGCGTGTGGACGGTCAGGGGCGGCACTTCCAGGCTTTCTTCGACGCGGACATGCTGGAGCTGCACGACGGCCACCGGCGCCTGTCGCTGCGGCTGTTGCCGGCCGAACGCGGCGAAGGGCCCGGCGCGGCCGGCGGCGACGGCCGTGTGCTGGCGCCGATGCCGGGGCGCGTGGTGCTGCTCAAGGCCAGCGCCGGCCAGGCGGTGGCGGCCGGCGGCGAACTGCTGGTGATGGAGGCGATGAAGATGGAGTTGACGGTGCGGGCGCCGCACGACGGCGTGCTGGCGGAACTGCGCGTGGCGGCCGGCGACTTCGTCGAGGCCGATGCGCTGCTCGCGGTCGTGGCCGTGACCGTGGCGGCGGACGCAGCATGACCGACTTCGTCCGCGTCGTCGAAGTCGGTCCGCGCGACGGACTGCAGAACGAGACGGCGATGGTCGCCACCGCCGACAAGATCGCGCTGGTCGACCGGCTTTCGGCCACCGGCCTGCGCAGCATCGAGGCGACCAGTTTCGTCAGCCCGAAATGGGTGCCGCAGCTGGCCGACGCGGCCGACGTGATGGCCGGCATCCACCGCCGCCCCGGCGTGTCCTACCCGGTGCTGGTACCCAACGAACAGGGCTACGAGCGCGCCCGCGCCGCCGGTGCCGATGAAGTCGCGGTGTTCACTGCCGCTTCCGAGGCGTTCAACCGGAAGAACACCAACGCCTCGATCGACGAATCGATCGACCGCTTCGCACCGGTGCTGGCGCGCGCCCGTACCGACGGCGTGCGCGTGCGCGGCTACGTCTCCACCGTGCTCGGCTGCCCGTACCAGGGCGAGGTCCCGCTGGCCGACGTGGTACGCGTGGCACGGCGCCTGTACGGCCTGGGCTGCCACGAGATCTCGCTGGGCGACACCATCGGCGTGGGCACGCCATTGAAGGCCCGCGCCATGCTGCTGGCGGTGGCCGCCGAGGTCCCGATGGCGGCGCTGGCGGTGCATTTCCACGACACCTGGGGCCAGGCCCTGGCCAATGTCGCCGCCTGCCTCGAGGCCGGCGTGCGCGTGGCCGACTCGGCGGTGGCCGGCACCGGCGGCTGTCCCTACGCGAAAGGCGCCAGCGGCAACCTTGCCAGCGAGGACCTGGTGTATATGCTGCAGGGCATGGGCATCGATACCGGCATCGACCTGGAGGCGCTGGCCGACACCGGCCGCTGGCTGGCGGCACGGCTGGGGCGCCGTACCGGCAGCAAGGTCGGACAGGCGCTGGCGGCCGCATGAGCGCCGCCGGCCAGACCGTCTCCGATTCCGCGCACTTCGCGGACCCGGAGGCGGTTTTGGCCGCACTGGAACGAGCACTGCAAGAGCACGCCCTGCAAGAACACGCCCCGCACGACCCCACCCTGCCCCACGCCAGCCGCACGCTGCTGCAACGGGCCCACGACGCCCTGCAGCACGCACTGGCCGAAGGCGAATCGGCGCGCCTGCGCTACCACGCGCTGTTCGACGCGGTGCCCGACCCGGTCAGCATCCTCAGCGAGACCGGCATCGTCCTGGACCTCAACAAGGCCGGCATCCGCGCCTACCACCGCCCGCGCGAGGAGATCGTCGGGCAGCCGATCGAGACCCTCAACCCGGACCTGCCGCCGGACCACCTCAAGCCGGTCTGGGAAACGCTCAACCGCGGCGAGACCTATGTCATCGAGGTCACCAACATGCGCGGCGACGGCAGCCGCTTCCCGGTGGAGGTGCATTCGGCCGGGTTCGAGCATGGCGGCCGCCGCTGCATCGTCGCCGTGGCCCGCGACCTCAGCGGCCGCTGGCAGGCCGAGTCGCGCTACCGGTTGCTGATGGAATCGATCGACAAGGGCGTGATCCTGCTGGACCGCAATTTCGTCCTGGTCTCGGCCAACCCGGCCGCGCACCGGATCCTCGGCCCGAACCTGGACCTGGACCTGCGCGCGCACAGGGGCGAATGGACCATCCTCGACGAACACGGCCGCGTGCTGCCCGAGGAACTGTGGCCGGCACAGCGCTCGCTGCGCAGCGGGCAGATCATCCCCAGCACTACCATCGGCCTGCACAACCTGGCCAATGACCGCATGGTGTGGATCTCGGCGACCACCGTGCCGGTGTTCTCGACCGGGCGCGACGAGGCCGACCACGTCTTCGTGCTGTTCAGCGACATCACCGAGCTCAAGCGCGACAACACCCTGTTCGACCGCGCGCAGTCGCTGGCGCACATCGGCGGCTGGGAATGGGACCGCGGCCGGCAACGGCTGTACCTGACCGGCGAGGCCCTGCGCATCATCGGCCTGGAGCCGGGCCGGCGCGGCATGGACGAACTGCTGGCGCGGCTGCGCAGCGGCGACCGGCGGCGCCTGGACGAGGCGCTGGAACGTGTGTTCGTCGAGCGCGCCGGCTTCGACCTGGAACTGCAGGGACAGCGCGGCGACGGGCACACCTTCTGGATCCGCATGATCGGCGAGGTGGAACCGGGCAACTACGTTTCCCCGCGCATCGCCGGCACCCTGCAGGACATCACCGAGCGCAAGCAGGCCGAGGAAACCCTGCGTATCCAGGCGCGCACCGACCCGCTTACCGGCATCCTCAACCGCGACGCGATCCTGGGCGAACTGGACGAGCGCCTGCGCGAGCCGGCGCAGGCCGAAGTGGCGGTGCTGTACATCGACCTGGACCGGTTCAAGACGGTCAACGACGTGCTCGGCCACGCCGCCGGCGACGAGCTGCTGGTCCGCACCGGCCAGCGCATCGCCCATGCCATCGGCACCGAGGGCCTGCTCGCCCGCTTCGGCGGCGACGAGTTCCTGGTCCTGTGCGACGGCAGCGAACCGGAGCACGCCCCGCAGCTGGCCGATGCGATCCTGCAGGCGCTGGTGCGCCCGTTCCTGTTCGGCGAGGACGAGTTCACGGTCAGCGCCAGCATCGGCATCGCCTACGCGCCGGCCGACGGTACCCGGCCGCAGCAGCTGATCCAGAGCGCCGACATCGCCATGTACGACTGCAAGCGCCGCAGCCGCAACGGCTGGCAGGTGTTCACCCCCGACCTGGCGCAGAAGCAGCAGGACCGCCTGCAGATCGAGACCCAGCTGCGCCGGGCGCTGGACAATGCCGAGTTCCGCCTGGTCTACCAGCCGCAGGTCGACCTGCGCCAGGGAAACATCGTCGCCGCCGAGGCGCTGATCCGCTGGCAGAGCCACCAGCTGGGCGAACTGCGCCCGGACCTGTTCATCAGCCACGCCGAGACCACCGGCGACATCGTCCGCATCGGCGACTGGGTGCTGCGCGAGGCCTGCCGCCAGGTGCGCGAGTGGCAGGAACAGGGCCTGGGCATCATCCGCGTGGCGATCAACGTCTCCTACCGCCAGTTCGTGGTCGAGGACCTGGCGGTGAAGGTGGCCGAGACCCTGCGCGAATTCTCCCTGCCCGGCTCGGCGCTGGAGCTGGAGTTCACCGAGCGGGTGCTGATCGAGGATGCACCGGCCACACTGCGTACCTTCGCCGAACTGCGGCGGCTGGGCGTGGTGCTGACCATCGACGATTTCGGCGAGGGCTACAGCGCGCTGAACTACCTGCGCCGGTTGCCGATCCACGGGCTCAAGCTGAGCCAGCTGTTCGTCGAGGGCGTGCCCGACAACCGTTCCGACGTGGCCGTGTGCGAGGCGGTCGGCGCGATCGCGCGCAGCCTGGGCCTGGGCCTGGTGGCCGAGGGCGTGGAACTGGAGGCGCAGCGGCGCTTCCTGCTGGAACTGGGCGTGCCGGTCGGCCAGGGCTTCCTGTTCGCGCCAGGCCTGCCGCCGGACGAACTGGCGCGACGGCTGGCGAATGCAGGAACGCGATCCGAGGGCTGATCCCCGGCCGCGCCCGGCGCTTCTGTAGGAGCCGGTCTTGCCGGCGACCCGGGCGTCCGAACTCGAGCTGGCAAGGCATGCCGGCGTGACCGCCGCCGTTTTCTGTAGGAGCCGGGCTTGCCGGCGACGCGGCGCCGTTGGTCCGCACAGGCGATGTAGTCATGGTTCTGACGTTCTCGGGTCGCCCGCAAGACGGGCTCCTACAAAGAGCTTTCAGCGCGCCGGTCCGGCCAGGCGCGATGCCCAGCTTTCGGTGTCGCCCTGCTGCAGCCGGCGCTCGAACAGCGTCCGCCACGATGGCACCAGCGGAAGGTCCAGCGCCGCAGCCAGTTCCGCGCGTTCCAGCGTGCGCCGGTAAAGGAGATCGGCCAGGCGCGTGAGCGGCCAGTCCGGATGCGGGCGTTCCAGCAGAATCAGTTCGTCGCCGGCCTGCACCATGCCCGCGTCGAGCACCCGGTAGTACCAGCCGCTGCGGCCGCTGTCCTGCACCCGCCGCGCCATGTCGGGGATGCCGAAACGGTCGGACAGTTTCCAGCACGGCTGCCGCCCCTGCGACACCTCCACCTGCGCGCTGCCCAGCCGCAGCCGGTCGCCCAGACACAGGCCGGCCTCGGTCACGCCGGTGGTGGTGAGGTTCTCGCCGAAGGCGCCCGCCTGCTCCAGCAGCGGATGCGCGCCGATCTCGCCACGCCAGGCACCGTAGTGCTCGCGCGGATAATGATGGATCGCCTTGTCCGGCCCGCCATGCACGCGGCGGTCGCCCTGTTCGTCGCCGTCGAGGCCATCGAGGCCGACCGCGACCGGACCGTGGACGGGAACCTTGGCGATCGCACTGCGGCTGCCCGGCCGGGTGTAGTCCACCGCGCGGCCGGTCAGCACCGCCCCGATCCGCGCCAGTTCACGCGGGATCACGGCAACATCACCTTTGGCCGCCGCCGGGGAAACACCACGGTCGGCCGCGGTGGCAGGCACGGCCATCCGGCGCGTGGGTCCGGCCGGCCGCGACGCACCGGCGGCTCCTTCAGGCCGCCGCCGGCAGCGCGGCGATCCCGGCCTTCAGCAGCTCGCCCAGTACCTTGACGCCGGCATCGATCTTCTCGCCGGGCACGGTGACGAAGGACAGCCGCAGGGTGTTCTTCTTCGGATCGACCGCATAGAACGGCGCGCCCGGCACGAACGCCACGTTGCGCTCCACCGCCTTGGCCAGCAGCGCGCCGCTGTCGATGCCCTCGGGCAGGTCGACCCAGATGAACATGCCGCCCTCGGGACGGTTCCAGCTCACCTGCGCCGGGAACTCGCGCTCCAGCGCCGCCAGCATGCGCTGGCATTGCGCCGCATACAGCGTGCGGATCTCCGGGATGTGGCGGTCGATGAAGCCGTCCTGCACCGCCTCGTACACGATCCGCTGCGAGAACGACGGCGTGTGCAGGTCGGCGGCCTGCTTGGCCTGGACCATCTTCGCGTGCACCTCTTCCGGCGCCACGACGTAACCCAGGCGCAGGCCCGGGGCCAGGATCTTGGAGAACGAACCCATGTAGATGACCCCGTCGGGGTTCATCGACAGCAGGCTCGGCAGCGCCTCGCCGCCATAGGACAGCTCGCCGTAGGGATCGTCCTCGACCAGCGGCACGCCGGCCGCGTCGGCCAGTTTCACCAGCGCCTGGCGCCGCTCCAGCGGCATGCGCCGGCCGGTCGGGTTCTGGAAGTTGGGCAGGCAGTACAGGAAGCGCGCACCGGCCAGCTGTCCGGGCGTGATCGCGTCGGTGACGATGCCCTTGTCGTCGCTGGGCAGCGATGCGAACTGCGGCGCGAACAGCGAGAACGCCTGCAGCGCGCCGAGGTAGCTGGGGGTCTCGACCAGCACCTTGCTGCCCTCGTCGACCAGCACCTTGCCCAGCAGGTCCAGGCCCTGCTGCGAACCGGTGGTGATCAGCACGCGCGAAGCCGGAACGCGCGTGCCGCCGCGGCTGAGCCGCTCGGCGATCCATTCGCGCAGGGGGGTGAAGCCCTCGGTCGGCCCGTACTGCAGCGCGGCCTCCGGCGCCTCGCGCAGCACCTTCTCCGTGGCCTGGCGCATGCGCTCGACCGGGAAGGTCGCCGGGGACGGCAGGCCGCCGGCGAAGGAAATGACCTCGGGACGCTCGGTGACCTTGAGGATCTCGCGGATGGCCGAGCTGGTGAGCGCCTGGGCGCGACGGGACAGGGTGAAATTCGTGGTCATGGCCCATTGTACCGTCCGGGCCGGACCTGCATGGAACCTTCACGGCGCGGCAACGGCCGCTTAAGCCGCAGCGGGAATAATCGGCTCATCCGCGCCACGCGCGTCCATCCAGGAGGCACCGCATGTCCTTCCGCCAGTTCCCCGCCACCGGCAGCGATGGCAATCCCTACATCATCCTGGAGTTCCATGACGAGCACGCCGGAGCGGACGGCACGCCGGCGCCGCGCTACGAACTGGCCGACGGCCAGCGCCTGCAGCGCCGCGACGACCGCTTCGCCAACGCCGACGGCACCCTGGTGCTGACCGCGGACTGAGCCGCCGCCTGGGCCGGAGCCGCAGCCTCGTAGAGCGGGACTTGCCCCGCTGCCTTTCCAGGCCAGGCCGGGTTCCCGGGCGTGGCGCAGCCGGGCAAGCCCGGCTCTACGGGTGTCGCGTCAGGGCCGCTCCAGCACCCGCCCCACGCCGCTGCCGTCGATGTCGGCGGCGGCGGCGCGCAGCGCAGCCACGTCGGCGCCGGCGTCGAAACCGATGCGGAAATGCACCTCGCCGGCGGGGGTGCGCGAGGAATGGATCGAGGACAGGCTGATCCCGTGCCGCTCGAACACGTGCAGCAGTTCGCGCAGCGAACCGGACCGGTCTTCGGGCAGGTGCACGCTCAGGCGCCGGGTCTCGGTCAGGTCGGCCAGCAGGTAACCGACGCGCTCGAAGGTATAGCTGCCCTCCGCCGCCGCGGCGTGGCCCCAGGTGGCGCGGTTGGCGGACAGGAAGTGTCCGCGGAATTCGCTGCGGGCGGCTTCGTCGCCGCGCGCCACCAGCGCCTGCAGGCGTGCGATCTCCGCGCCCAGCCGCGCCAGCATCTCGCCGGTGTGCGGATTGCCGAACTGGATGTCCTCGTAGATCTCCGGATTCAGCGACAGGATCCGCGCGATCACCGCCGCGTCCATCTCGAATCCGATCGAACGATATGGCATCAGCGCCGCCGGCTCGCCCAGTTCGCCGGCGAAGCTGCGCAGCACGCCCGCCTGGCCCAGGTGCGCGGCATGCACCATCGCCTGGACCAGCGCCATCACCCGGTCGTGGTGGTCGGGCGTGGTGCGCACGTATTCGCCCTGCAGCGCGTCGAGCAGCTGCGACAGCCACGGGCGCCAGGCATCGAGCCGTTCCTCGCACACCACCACCACGCGGCCCTTGAGGGTCGGCGTCTTCAGCGGCGCGGTCATCGGATGCAGGCCGACGACCTCGGCCTGCGAGGCCAGCATGGCCGCCACCGGCGCCTGCTTGAGCGAGGTGATGTCCAGCCACAGCCGGCCCCGCTCGCGCCCGGCCGATTGCGCCGCGTACTGACCGATCAGCGCCGGGGTCTGCCGGATCGGCGCGGCGAACACCAGCACGTCGGCGTCCTCGAGCAGTCGTTCCGGTGGATCGCTGCCCGGATCGGCCGGGTCGTGGCCGAGCACCTGCAGGCCCATGCGCCGTTCGAAGAAGCGCCGCAGCCAGACCCCGTACGCGCCGGCGCTGCCGACCAGGCCGACCACCGGCCGGATGGGTGGCGCGGCGCGCTGGCCGTCCGCCGACGCACTCAAAGCGGCACCGCCGGAAAGCGCGCCGGTCCGTCCGCCAGCGCCGCGGCGGGCGCCGCCTGCACGTCCAGTTCCTCCCAGCCATGGGCCAGGGTGGATTCCAGCGCCGCGTGCACCCCGGCCAGCGCCCGTTCGGTGGCGCGCGCAGGGTGTTCGCCGCGCAGCAGGAACGTGGCCAGCAGTGCCGACAGCACATCGCCGGTACCGGCCACGTCCACGTCCAGCCGCGGCGACTGCAGGCGCCATGCGCCTTCGCGGCCGACCAGCAGCGTGACCAGTCCGTCGTCGACGCCGGCCACGCTGTGCGCCAGCACCCAGTGCGGCCCGCGTTCGAGCAGGGCGCGGGCCGCACGCAGCGCATCGGCCTCCTGCAGCGCCGGCTGCCCGGCGAGGCGTTCCAGTTCGAAGGCGTTGGGCGTGACCATCCATGCCAGCGGCAGCAGCCGCGCGGCGAACACCGCCTCCAACCCGGGCTCGACATAGGCGCCGGTGTGGAGGTCGCCGATCACCGGATCTAGCAGGTAGCGCGGCGCGGTGCCTTCGGCATGGTGGCGTTCGAGCCAGCCGGCGAACGCCTCGCCGTTGGCGACGCTGCCGAAATACCCCGAGACCAGCATCGGCGCGCGCGCGGTGACGCCGCGTTCGTCGAGGCCGAGCAGCAGGTCGGCCAGCCATTCGGCTGGCAGCACGCGGCCGCGCAGCGTCGCGTAGAAGGGCGTGTTGCTGAGCAGCGTGGTGGGCACTTCGGCCACGCGCACGCCGAGCATGCGCAGCACCGGCACCGCGGCGCTGTTGCCTGCGTAGCCGTAGGCCAGTTGCGACTGCACCGACACCAGGTCAACCGGCGACGGCCCAACGGGCCGGTTGCGGCGTTCGTGGACCAGATGGCTTTCCAGCGCGTCGCTCATTCGTTCGACCACGACAAGGGGCCCCGCATGCTAGCGCGCCGGATCACACCCGGCGCGCAGCGTTTCAGCAGCAACGGAAATGGGCTGATTCCTTCGCGATATTTGCCGATCGCTGCATGCCGATACCTGATCGCAACGATGGATGCGCGCGAAACGATATGCGCGCGTGGCGATTAGGTGACATCGCCGGCCTGGCGGGAGCCGGCTTGCCGGCTGCCACCACGGGAAAACCATCCATCCGCCGGCCATCGCGGTCGCCGGCAGGCCCGCCACCGCAAGAGCGGTACGGATCCGTGACTCAGGACGAAGTCATCCGGTCCCAGAACGACTTGACCCCGTCCAGGAACGTGGCCGAACGCGGCGAATGCCGGCGCCCTTCCTCGCCATCGAAGGTGGCTTCGAACTTTTCCAGCAACTCGCGCTGCTCGGCGGTGAGGTTGACCGGCGTTTCCACCACCACCCGGCAATACAGGTCGCCGGCGCTGCGGCTGCGCACCGAACGCACGCCCTTGCCGCGCAGGCGGAACACCTTGCCGCCCTGGGTCTCGGCGGGAATGCGGATCTCCGCCTCGCCATCGAGCGTGGGCACGTTGACCGTGTCGCCCAGCGCGGCCTGCGAGATCCGGATCGGCACGTCGCAGTGCAGGTCGTCGCCGTCGCGGCGGAAGATGTCGTGCTCGCGCACGCGCACTTCCACGTACAGGTCGCCCGGCGGCGTGCCCGGCGGGCCGGCCTCGCCCTCGCCCTGCAGGCGGATGCGGTCGCCGCTGTCCACGCCGGCGGGGATCTTCACCGACAGGACCTTCTCGTCCTCGATGCGGCCGGCGCCGTGGCATTCCCTGCACGGATTGCGCACCACCTGGCCGCGGCCGCCGCATTCCGGGCAGGCCTGCTGCATGGTGAAGATGCCGCGCTGGAAGCGGACCTGGCCGCGCCCATGACAGGTGTTGCAGGTCTCGACCTTGCCATCCTCCGAACCGCTGCCCTTGCAGTGCGTGCATTCGGCCAGGGTCGGGATCTCGATGCGCTTCTCGACGCCGGCGACGGCCTCCTCCAGGTCCAGCTCCATCACGTAGCCGATGTCGGCGCCGCGCCGCGCCGCGCGGGCGCCGCCACCGCCGAAGATGTTGCCGAAGATGTCGCCGAAGATGTCGCCCATGTCCGGGCCCGGGCCGCCACCGCCGCCCATGCCGTGCTCGAACGCGGCATGGCCGTGCGCGTCGTAGGCGCGGCGCCGCGCCGGGTCGGCCAGGACCTCGTAGGCCTCCTTGCACTCCTTGAACGCGGCCTCGGCACCGGCATCGCCGGGATTGCGGTCCGGGTGGTGCTTCATCGCGCAGCGGCGATAGGCCTTCTTCAGTTCCTCGTCGCCGGCATTGCGGGCCACGCCCAGCACTTCGTAGTAGTCGCGCTTGCTCATCGGATTTCCGTGTCTACCTCATGCGACAGCCCGCGCCACCGGTGGATGGCGCGGGCTGCATGGCCGCCGGGCGCCTGGGCGCCGCCGCGGATTACTTCTTGTCGTCGTCCTTGACCTCGGTGAACTCGGCGTCGACCACGTCGTCCTGCGCGCCGCCCGCGCCCGGAGCCGCACCGCCGCCGGCACCGGCATCGGCGCCCTGGGCTGACGCCGCCGCAGCCGCGTACAGCGACTGCCCGGCCTCCTCCAGCGCCTTGGCCTTGGCCTCGATCTGGGCCTTGTCGTCGGACTTGAGCGCGGTCTCCAGTTCGGCGATGGCGCCTTCCACGCGGCCGATCACGTCGCCCGGCACCTTCTCGCCATGCTCGGTGACCGCGCTGCGGGTGGCGTGGACCAGGCCGTCGGCCTGGTTGCGCGCCTGCACCAGCTCGTGGAACTTCTTGTCCTCCTCGCGATGGCTTTCGGCGTCGGCCACCATCCGCGCGATCTCCTCCTCGGACAGGCCCGAGCCGGCTTTGATCTCGACCTTCTGCTCCTTGCCGGTCTTCTTGTCCTTGGCGGTGACGTGGACGATGCCGTTGGCGTCGATGTCGAACGACACCTCCACCTGCGGCATGCCGCGCGGCGCCGCGTCGATGCCGGTCAGGTCGAACTTGGCCAGCGACTTGTTGAAGCGGGCCTGCTCGCGCTCGCCCTGCAGCACGTGCACGGTGACCGCGGACTGGTTGTCCTCGGCGGTGGAGAAGGTCTGCGAGGCCTTGGTCGGCACCGTGGTGTTCTTCTCGATGATCTTGGTGAACACGCCGCCCAGGGTCTCGATGCCCAGCGACAGCGGGGTCACGTCCAGCAGCAGCACGTCCTTGACGTCGCCGGCCAGCACGCCGCCCTGCACCGCCGCGCCCAGCGCCACGGCCTCGTCGGGGTTGACGTCCTTGCGCGGCTCCTTGCCGAAGAACTCGGCCACGGCCGCCTGCACCTTGGGCATGCGGGTCTGGCCACCGACCAGGATCACCTCGCCGATGTCGCTGGCGCGCAGGCCGGCGTCCTTCAGCGCGGTGCGGCACGGCTCGATGGTCTTCTTCACCAGGTCGTCGACCAGCGCTTCCAGCTTGGCGCGGGTCAGCTTGATGGTCAGGTGCTTGGGGCCCGACGCGTCGGCGGTGATGTACGGCAGGTTGACCTCGGTCTGCTGCGCGGACGACAGCTCGATCTTGGCGCGCTCGGCAGCGTCCTTCAGGCGCTGCAGGGCCAGCGGATCCTTGCGCAGGTCGATGCCCTGGTCCTTCTGGAACTCCTCGACCAGGTAGTCGATGACGCGCGCGTCGAAGTCCTCGCCGCCGAGGAAGGTGTCGCCGTTGGTGGCCAGCACCTCGAACTGCTTCTCGCCGTCGACCGAGGCGATCTCGATGATCGACACGTCGAACGTGCCGCCGCCCAGGTCGTAGACGACGATCTTGCGGTCGCCGCCGGCCTTGTCCAGGCCGTAGGCCAGCGCCGCGGCGGTGGGCTCGTTGATGATGCGCTTGACGTCCAGCCCGGCGATGCGGCCGGCGTCCTTGGTCGCCTGGCGCTGGCTGTCGTTGAAGTAGGCCGGCACGGTGATGACCGCCTCGGTGACCGTCTCGCCCAGGTAGGCCTCGGCGGTCTTCTTCATCTTCTCCAGTACCTTGGCCGAGATCTCCTGCGCGGCCATCTTCCTGCCGTCGCTGGTCTCGATCCAGGCGTCGCCGTTGTCGTGCGCCTTGATCGCGTACGGGACCAGGCCCAGGTCCTTCTGCACCTCGGCATCGGTGAACTTGCGGCCGATCAGGCGCTTGACCGCGTAGAAGGTGTTCTTCGGATTGGTGACCGCCTGGCGCTTGGCCGGCGCGCCCACCAGGACTTCGCCGTCCTTGGTGTAAGCCACGATCGACGGGGTGGTGCGGTCGCCTTCGGCGTTCTCGATCACGCGGGCCTTGCCGCCCTCCATGATCGCCACGCAGGAATTGGTCGTGCCCAGGTCGATGCCGATGATCTTGCTCATTGTGTCTTGCTCCCTCGGGAATGGAATGGCCGGTGCAACCGTGGCCTTGTTCGCTAGATAGGGTCCGGGCGGCGCCGTTCAAGTAGGCGTCTCACCACGGAAGAGAAGCGTTCAGTCGTGGCGGGCGACGACCACCAGCGCCGGACGCAGCAGGCGGTCGTTGAGCACATAGCCCTTCTGGAACACCTGCAGCACGCTGCCCGGCTCGGCGCCGGCCGGATCGGCCTGGCTGATGGCCTGGTGGTGTTCGGGGTTGAACGGCTGCCCGGCTGGGTCGACCACGGCCAGGCCGTTGTCGGCGGCGACCTTGAGCAGCTGGCGCTGGGTCAGCTCCATCCCGTCCTTCAGCGGACCGCTCTGGTCGGCAGCGGCGGCCAGGCCGGCATCAAGGCTGTCGAACACCGGCAGCAGTTCGCCCAGCAGGCGCTCGTTGGCGAACCTGCGCGCCTGCTCGATGTCGCGGGCCACGCGCTTGCGCTGGTTCTCCAGATCGGCGCGCTCGCGCAACGAATCGGCGCGCAGCTGCTCGATCTCGCCACGCAGGGCCTCGATCTCGTCGCGCAGCTGCGACTCCAGGCTGGCTTCGGTCTCCCCGCCGGCGGGCGGGGTCTGGTTCTCGGTCATGCAATCGGCTCCCTGGCGGCGCTCCCGGCCGCCCATTCCGGACCCAATGGGGGCCGGTGCGGAGCGATTCAAGGCGTGGCGCGATGCCGGATCGCGGCGATCAGACCGGCGCCTGGCCCTGCCCGGGCGGCTGCAAGGCCGCGCCCAGCGCGTCGGCCGCCGCCTGCACCACCGGGATCACCCGGTCGTAGGCCATCCGGGTCGGGCCGATCACACCGAGCACGCCCAGCACCTGGCCGCCGCTCCCGTAGGGTGCGGTGACCAGCGACACGCCATCCAGCGGGGCCAGCCCGGTCTCCTCGCCGATGAAGATGCGCACCCCGGGCGCGCGCTGGGTGCGTTCGAGCAGCTGCAGGATCTCGCGCTTGCGGGCGAAGGCCTCGAACAGTTCGCGCAGCCGTTCCACGTCGGACAGGTCCTGCAGCCCCATCAGCCGGGTCTGCCCGGCCAGGACCATGTCGTCGCCGGGCGGTTCCAGCGCCTGCTCTGCCAGCTCAACCGACTGCGCCAGCAGCAGCTCCATCTCGTCGCGGGCCTGGCGCAGCTCGTGCAGCAGCGTCGCGCGGATCTGCGCCAGCGGACGGCCGGCACAGTGGGCGTTGAGGTAGTTGGCGACCTTTTCCAGTTCGGCCGGCTCGAACGCACGCTGCGGCTCGATCACCCGGTTCTGCACCTCGCCGTCGGCGAACACCACGATGGCAAGCACCCGGCGCCCGCCCAGCGGCACGAAATCGATCTGGCGGAAGGCGAACTGCCCGCGCCGCGGCGCGCTGACCACCCCGACGAAATGGGTCATCGCCGACAGCAGTTCGGAGGCGTTGCCCAGCAGCGCCTGGGTGCCGGCACCGGCAGTCAGTTCGGCGCGCAGCCGCGCCACTTCGCGGTCGCCCAGCGAACGGACCTGCAGCAGGCTGTCGACGAACACCCGGTAGCCCTGCGCAGTCGGCACCCGCCCGGCGGAGGTGTGCGGGGAGCTGAGCAGGCCGATCTCCTCCAGCTCGGCCAGGATGTTGCGGATCGTGGCCGGGCTCACGTCCAGGCCGGCGTGGCGGGCCAGGGTCTGCGAGCCGACCGGCTCGCCGTCGTGGATGTAGCGGCCGATCAGGGTGCGCAGGAGTTGGCGGGCACGTGGGTCCAGAGACGGCGGCGGCAGGTTCATGCCTGACTAGATAGCGGTCCGCCGGGCCGGCCGCAAGCGGCGGCCTTTCCTTCCTTCCGTCATGCCTCGCCAGTCGTCCCCGCGAAGGCGGGGATCCAGTGGCTTTCCTGGGTTCTTCCGGGAGCGACGCACGAACCTCAGGAGCAGGAGCAAGGGCGCCTGAGTGGGCTGGCGTCGAAGCAAAGGCGTTGGGTGGTGTCGGCTTCGGCGGGAGCCGCGGCAGTGCGGGGGTATGGCGCAAGCAGGCCAAGGATGGCCTGCGCTCGCTCGTCGGAGCCATGGACGGCGGAGCCGAGCGATGCGCCAGACCCCCAGGGTGCGGCGGCTCGGCCGAAGCCAAGGTTTTCGCCTCGACCGATCACACGGCCGCGGCGAGAGAGCCTGCCTACCCTACCGACCAGCAGCACAGAGAGGCGACCCTTGCGACTGCTTCCCGCAATCGGGGAAGCCCCTGCCCGCAATCTTTGAGGTCGCCCGATCCCCCCTTCACGGGAATGCCGACGGCCCGGTAGTCGGCCCTCCAGGAAAGGCCACTTGCGTCGGACCGCGTCGCGCTTCCTGAGACAGGCGTCGCGCAGCATCCGCAGCCCCATGCCCGCCCTACAATACCGGCCATGCTCACCCACCTCGCCCTCAAGGACTTCGCCGTCGTCCGCGCCACCGAGCTGGAGTTCGGCCCGGGCATGACCGTGATTTCCGGCGAGACCGGCGCCGGCAAGTCCCTGCTGGTCGATGCGCTGGGCTTCCTGTCCGGGCTGCGCGCCGACAGCGGCGTGGTCCGCCATGGCAGCGAACGCGCCGAGCTTTCGGCCGACTTCGACCTGGCCGGCAACGCCGCCGCCCGCGACTGGCTGCGCGGCAACGAGCTGGACGAGGACGGCCAGTGCCAGCTGCGCCGGGTGATCCGCGCCGACGGCGGCTCGCGCGCATGGATCAACGGCCGCCCGGTCACCCTGGCCCAGCTCGGCGAACTGGCCGGCCTGCTGGTCGAGATCCATGGCCAGCACGAACACCAGTCGCTGCTGTCCCGCGCCAGCCAGCTGGCCCTGCTCGACGCGCACGCCGGCAACGACACCGAACGCGCGGCGGTGCGCACCGCCGCCGCCGGCTGGCAGGCGCTGCTGGCCGAACGCGACCGGCTGCAGGCGCAGGGCGATGTCGGCGATCGCATCAGCTGGCTGGAACACCAGCTGGCCGAACTGGAGCGCGAGGACCTGGATCCGGCAGCGCTCGAAGCGCTCGATGCGGCGCACCGCCGCCACGCACATGCCTCGGGCCTGATCGCCGCCTGCGACGACGCCCTCGCCCGCCTCGGCGGCGACGAAGCGCCCTCGCTCGATCGCCAGTTGCAGCAGGTGCGTTCGGGCCTGGCCCGCGCCGCCGAGCACGAGCCGCGCCTGGCCGAGGCCGACGCTCTGCTCGAAGGCGCCACCGTGCAGATCGAGGAGGCGCTGGCCCTGGTCGGCCGCATCCGCGACGACCTGGAACTGGACCCGGCCCGGTTCGACGAACTGGAACGCCGCCTGGGCCGTATCCACGACCTGGCCCGCAAGCACCGGCTGGCCCCGATCGAACTGGCCGCGCACCGCGACAGCGTCGACACCGAGCTGGCGACGCTGCGCGGCGCAGGCGAGCGCCTGGATCGGCTGGACGGCGAGATCGCGGCGGCAGCCGGCGCGTGGCGCTCGGCCGCCGCCTCACTGACCGCCACCCGCCAGGCCGCGGGACAGGCCCTGGCCCGCGCGACTACCGCGCTGATCGACGAACTGGGCATGGGCGGCGGCCGTTTCCTGGTCGAACTCGAGCCCGGCGAAGGCGGCCGGCCGGATCCGAACGGCGCCGAACGCATCGAGTTCCTGGTCGCCGCCAACGCCGGCCAGCCGCCGCGGCCGCTGCGCAAGGTCGCCTCCGGCGGCGAACTGTCGCGCATCTCGCTGGCCATCGAGGTCGCCGCGCTGGGCTCGGATGCAGTGCCGACCATGGTTTTCGACGAGGTCGATTCGGGCATCGGCGGCGCGGTCGCCGAGATCGTCGGCCGCAAGCTGCGCGCGCTGGGCCACGCCCGCCAGGTGCTGTGCGTGACCCACCTGCCGCAGGTCGCCGCGCAGGGTCATGCGCACTACCGGGTCAGCAAGGCGCCGGTGGAGGGCATCACCCGCAGTGCGGTCGAGTTGCTGGACCCTGCCGGGCGCGAGGGCGAACTGGCGCGCATGCTCGGCGGCGTGGCGGTCGGCCCGGAAGCGCACGCCGCGGCGCGGCGGCTGCTGGACGAAGCAGGCGTGGCCGGTGCGCAGGCCGAAGCGGCTGCGGCCGGCACGCCGCGCAGGACGCGCCGCAGCGGCACCCGCTGAGCACTTCGCGGATCAGCGCCGCTTCTTGCGCACGTACAGCACCAGCGAGTGCTCCTCCAGCTCGTAGCCGTGCCGGGTCGCGATCTCGCGCTGCAGCTTCTCGATCTCCGGGCTCTCGAACTCGATGATCTTGCCGGTGTCCACGTCGACCATGTGGTCGTGGTGGCCGCCGCGGTCCAGTTCGTACATCGCCTGGCCGCCTTCGAAGTTGTGCTTGATCACCAGGCCGGCGGCCTCGAACTGGGTCAGTACCCGGTAGACGGTGGCCAGGCCGATCTCGTCGCCGTGGTCGAGCAGGCGCCGGTAGATGTCCTCGGCGGTCAGGTGGTGCTGCGGCTGTTTCTCTTCCAGCAGCTCGAGGATGCGCATGCGCGGGTGGGTCACCTTCAGTCCGACGCGGCGCAGATCGTTCGATTCCATGGGCTCTCTCCGTTCTTCCGGTCCGTTCACTGCCGGTTTACCGCCAGCCCCCTCGCGACGGCCCGCAGGCGCGCCGGGAGTGTATCATCGGCCGACTTTCCGCCCTGCGTGCCTGCAATGCCCAGCTTCCGACGCCTGCTGCTGATCGCCCCGCTCTCCTTCGCCATCGCCGGATGCGGCGCCCTCTACAAGCAGCCGATCTACCAGGGCAACCTGCTGGAAAAGGAAGCAGTGGACCAGCTCAAGCCGGGCCTGAGCAAGCAGCAGGTCGCCGGCCTGCTCGGCACGCCGTCGGTGCAGGATCCGTTCCATGCGCAGCGCTGGGACTACAGCGCCTCGGAGCGGACCGACCGCCGCGGCACCGTCGAGATGAAGACGCTGACCCTGTACTTCGAAAACGACACGCTGGCGCGCTGGGACGGCGACTACTTCCCGGAACAGGACCTGGAGCTGTCCAGGAAATCCATCCGCCAGTTCGGCCCGAACCTGGCCAAGGAAAAGGACAAGAAGGGCGGCGGCCACTGACCGCACGCCTTCAGCCGCTGCGCTGGCGCTGCGCGCGCCGGCGGCGGCTCTCCTTCGGATCGGCCTGCAGCGGCCTGAGCAGTTCCACACGGTCGCCATCGCGCAACGGCGTGGACGGTCCGGCCATCACTCCGAACACCGCGTAGCCGGCCACCTCGCCTTCGTGGCCCAGCCCCGCCTGCCGCACCGCGTCGGCCACGGTGGCACCCGGCTCCAGCGCCAGTTCGCGCTGCAGGAACCGGTGTGGCCAGGCGAGCACGACCTGGACCTTCAGCACGCTCATTCCCCGCGGTCGGCCACGCGCACGAAATCGTCGACCATGCGGTCGGCCAGTCCCTGGAAACCGAGCGCGAACACCGGCGCCAGCAGCCGCGAATGCGGCTCGAAATCCAGGGTCAGCGACACCTTGCAGGACGACTCGTCCAGGACGTGGAAATCCCACACGCCGTGCAGCTTGCGGAACGGGCCGTCGCGCAGCTGCATGTCGATCCGGTGCGGGCGCTCGAGCCGGTTCTCGGTGGTGAACCAGGTGCTCAGCGAGCCCAGGCCCAGGTCCAGCCGCGCCAGCATCCGTGTGTCGTCCTGTTCCAGCACCTGCGCCTGCTCGCACCAGGAGAAACGCCGCGGATAGGCGGCCACGTCGTTGACCAGGTCGAACATGCGGGTCGCCGAATGCCCGACCAGGGCGCTGCGATGGATGCTGGGCATGGGTGACGGAGCGTCTGCAGGAACCCGAATTGGGCGACAATGGCGGGATGAGCAAGCAACCGGCCCATGATAAGGCAAAGGCCAAGGCGAAGGCCGAGCCTGCCAACCGCACCATCGCCCTGAACAAGCGCGCGCGCCACGAATACCACCTGGTCGACCGGGTCGAGGCGGGACTGGCGCTGCAGGGCTGGGAGGTCAAGGCGATCCGCGCCGGCCGCGCCAACCTGACCGACGGCTACGCCTACATCGAGCATGGCGAAATCTACCTGGTCGGCGCGCAGATCACCCCGCTGATCCAGGCCTCGACCCACGTCATCGCCAACGACCGGCGCACCCGCAAACTGCTGCTCAACCGGCACGAGATCGACAAGCTGGTCGGCCGCGTCGAGCGCGACGGCTACACCCTGGTGCCCACCGCGATGTACTGGAGCCGGAACAAGGTCAAGCTGGAAATCGCGCTGGCCAAGGGCAAGAAGGAACACGACAAACGCGACACCGCCAAGGAACGCGACTGGCAGCGCGAGAAGCAGCGCGCCATGCGCCGGCACAACAAGGACGCCTGAGGCTTTCTCCGCGGCGTCCTGGAAAAGGAAAAAGCCCGGGGAAACCCGGGCTTTTCGATTGGGGTGGGCTCTACCTAACAACGGCCAGAAACCCTGTAACTGCGCGGATATCAGAATTTCCGGCCCGGCTGTTACCGCCAAAGTTACCGCCAGCGCCTCGCCGCTTGGGCACGGTCAGGCCAGTTTCCGACCGTCCCCATCCGTGTCCCTGGCGATAATCTCGATCAGTGCCCATAGGCAATTCAGGACACCGGCGACCAGGACAAAGCCACTGTAGAAGCCAGTGCTTGCGTCCAGCACAAAGGTGAAAAGCAGCAACCCAAGCTTGACCGCGCCACTGGCGAACTGGCCGGCATAGAAGTTGTGGACCCCAAGCCCGCCCAGGAACAGGCCCAGCAGCACGTATGCCCCTCGACTCTTCGGCATGCGCTCCACCTGCACCCGTTGGATGGCCGGCCCTGCCACCGGCGCTGCGATCGGCGCACCACATCCCGGGCATGCCGCCGCCTTGTCGCTCACCTGCCGCCCGCACTCCCCACACTCGATAAGAGCCATGCCCCCTCCCCTTGGTCGGCGAAACATTCGAGCCGTGATTACCCTGGCAAGTCAGGCGACTCGCATTGGCCGCATTGTTCCACGGGAAGCGCGCGCGGTGGATGGGGACGGGAGGCAAGGCAGCGCGCGCCGCTGCCCGGCGGGTCCTCCCGGTGGGCGGGCAAACTGCGGGTAGCAGGGCCGCAATGCGCGCGCATGTTCCGTTTGCCGGTTTGGTTCCGCTGGCGTGGTCCCGGTCGGTTCCGGTTCCGCCGGAATCGGCGCCGCGGGTCCTCCCAGGAGGGTTCCCCACACGGGTAATTCGGACCCCGATTTCCCGGCAGTCACGGGGATTCGCCAGGGGGATTGTGGTGAGGTCCGCTGCTGGCGCATGCGTGAGGATTGGACGGTGGCGCACTGTGCCGGACGCGAGTTGTCCCGGGTGGTGCGCTTACCCGGGACAAGCCCGGGACACCGCAGCCCAATGCTGGCGGGCTGTCCCGGTTGTCCCGGTTGTCCCGAGTGGAAATACAGAAGTCCCACGGTGAATGCATCCCGGGGCGCCCGTCCAGCTACCGCCTGCGCCTGCATCGCCTCTCACCCTGACGAAATCCGCCCGGGACAACCGGGACAACCGGGACACCTTGTGCCGCAAGGGTTTCGGCGTCCCGGGCCTGTCCCGGGTTCATCGGCTACCCGGGACAAATCCCGGCCTCGCCATCGCCCGCCGCGTCCGCCAGCGCGGCGCGGTAGTCGGCCAGGTCCTGCCCGTAATACGCGACGGCCGCCAGCTCATCGAGCCAGGCAGGCAGCGCGCCCGCATGGTGCGCTGCGCGGCCTTCCGCGAAGCGAGACACCAGGGCGGTAGTGAACCGCTCGAACCGGCCAGCTGCTGCGTCGGCCTCGGCGTAGCGTGCGGCCGTCTCGCTGCAACTGGCGCGCTCCCGTTCGCCGGCCAGCTCGCTTTCCAGCGCGCGAATCCGCGCGCGCAGCTGGCCATGCGTTGCGGTGGCCTCCCGGAAGATGCGGGCGCGCACGCGTGCCGGGTCCGCGCGCTTGAGTAGCTGGCGGCTGGCTGCAACAGGATCCACTAGGCCATCCGGCCCAAGCGCAATCCACCCCTTCCGCGCCCACTGCGAAACCGTTTGCCGCGACACGCTGCACATGCTGGCGAACTGCGAAGGCCGCACGCGGATGGCCAGCAGCTCGGCAGGATCGAATGGCAGCAGCTGCGGGCGCGGATCCAGCCCCTCGCGGCCGGCGGAATTCTTGGCGGCTGTCACTTTGTCAGGCATATTCGCAACTCATTCAGTAACGTTTTCAATGACTTACTGCCAAGTAAACGGGGTCCGAATTACCCGCATGGCCACCCGGTCAGGAGGACCCGCAATCAGGCGCGCGGGTGTGCCTCTCTCGCCCCACCCGCCGCGCGAAGGGACGTCGCAGACCGCAAAAGCAGGCTGCCCAACGGGCTCAACGCTTCACTTGCCCCATGGCCAAACAACGTTGCCTTCTGTCGGGCATTGCATCCGTCGTGAAGCCTTCGCGCCTGCCGCATCCGCAAGCAGCCTCACCAGTGCCGTCGCATTCTCATCGGCCACGACCAAACTACCCCCGGCCTGCATCGCAGCCGCGTCTCTTTCGGTGTCGTCAGCAGCCCTCGCATGCGCTTCCCCTGCGCTCTGGAAGTTGCATAGCGCCGCGTGAGTCATGCGCGCCGCCTTTCCGGCTGCATCTTCCTGCCGAACGTCCGACTCGCAAATATGGAACGCGAGCGCACGGGCCGCCTCCACCAGGGCGGGATCTCGGGTGTCCGCGCGCCCGCCGTCAAATCGCTCGCGCGCAATGCTCACGATGTCTGCCACGACACGCGCCGCGTGTATCTCTGCAACATTCATCGCAGGTCCTTGAATTTGCTGTTCTCAATGGCCTTCTTCATCTCCCGCTCGAAATGGAATGGGAACACGCTATCCCAGGTTTTCTTCGTTTTTCCGAATAGATCCAGGCGGGGCCTGTACTTCACCCCCGGCACGAAAAGGAAGATCATCCTGAGCGCCCGACTCTTATCGTTGGATCGCTCATAGACGCCGGCCGGCAGTCGTCCCTTCCTCTTGCTCAAGGCAAAGAAGTCATAGGTTCGGCCAAACTTGCGCGCCTGCTTTCCGCGCCGCTCGCCTCGACTTTCTTTCGTTTCGTTCATCTTGTCGTCGCGCTGCAGCTTCAACTGGGAAAGTATTTGCGGCACCAGTCCGCGTTGGACATTGCCATGCGAATCGAGCGGCGCCGTCTTTGCCGGGACGGCGTACTGCGACGCCAACAGATAATGCCCTCGCTGCAGTCCCCGTTCTAACCCCTTGTGGCCACGCGCCCCGCCATGAACCTGCGGATACAGGTACCTCGCCGGCGGCGTCCCCTTGTGGGCTAGGTCTCGAATGAAAACCTCCGCTGCATGATTTATGCGCCCCCCCGAAGCACCGCGCGTGTAACGCGCCATCTTCACCTTGACAGAATTGCGCGTAAGGCTGACCGGGCTATCGAACGTGCGGTTAATCAATGCGATCCATTGGCGCTGAACCTCCTCTGCGGTTCGGTTCGCAGTTTGCTGCAATGCGAACGGAAGATTCTTCTGTTCCAGCTCGCTCAATGCGCGCTTGAATAGGTCGCCAGGATCTACGTCAATCTTGAACATGCTTCCTCCCGTCATTGCGACGACTGCTGTTGGCCGTGAATTGGCAGAATGTATGTGGCGGAGGACGTGGAACAGGTAGGCCGGCCAGCCTGTTCCAGCACCATGGACATGCCAACACGCGCGGCGGCAAATCGGACCACAGCCACACCGGGCCGCATCCGTCGCAATGCGCGGCTTCGCTCCAGGCCATCGGCACGTGACCTACCCGCCTCTCCGCCGTGCACAGCAGCGCGCGCGCGTAGGCCAGCACGGTCGCCTCGGGATAGCCGTCCAGCATGTCCAGCTCGCCGCGTGCCAGCTTCAGCACGGTGCGCACCGGCAAACCCTCTGCCTGCGCCAGGCGTATCAGGCGCAGCCGCTGCGCCTCGATGACCGGGCCGCTCATGCTGCCGCATCCTCGTCGTCGTCCCACAGCTCGGGCAGCACCACATACACCCGCGCCTGGCGCCCATCGGGCAAGCGCTCACGCCTGGTGAATCCGCCAGTACTGTCCAGGCGCAGGGCGCCCATGTTGGCCAGCACGCGCGCTGCCTGCCGGTAATCGAAGCCGGCGCATACCTCGGCCCGGAATACCTCGGCCTCGATGTAGTAGGCCAAGCCGTTGCCGTCGTCATCCTTGCTCTTGCGGAATCCGGCCCGATTGATCGTGCGCGGCTTGTGCGACTCGTCGGAATCCCGCCACGGGCTGAACCTCGATTCCCCATGCTGGGCCAGGAACAGCCGCACCTGCGCCACCATGGCGGCCGGCTCCGCGGCCCCTGCGGTGCCACGCGCCCGCAGCCATGCCGCGAAGCATGCGCGCGCGGCGGCCGCGGCCTCGCCCGCTGGCCAGCCGGTGAGACCCTTGTCGGTCGCCAGCTCGCCCGCTGCAGCTACCACGGCGAACCGCTGCGCCACGCGCCGCACCTGCCCCACCGCCGTGGTTCCGCACAGGGAGTCGGCCAGGCTGTCGCGCCAGCCGCGCAGCGCATCCCGTGCGGCCTGCGGCGCTTCCGTCAACGCCTCCAGCCATCGGCCCAACGCATGCCCGTGGTGCGCTACTGCAGCCCGCTTCAGCCGGTCCGCGAAATCGCCCGGGGCGCATCCCTCCGGCATGGTCTCGAAGATGCCTGCGCCGCCCTCGACTTCTGCCGGCACGTCCACTACGCGCACCTCATGGCCAGCGCGCGACTTGCCGCCGGATGCGGTTACCAGGTCGCCAAGCCCGATCTCGCCCGCGCTCAGGAACAGCAGCCGGAAGCGGGCTGCGGCGCGTGCGCTACCGTCCCGGTGACTGCGGCTCTTGCCCTGCCCGTTCGCCAGCAGGTAGGCGGCAGCACCGGCATTGCGCGGATCCAGCTGGCCTATCTCGTCCAGCGGCAGCAGCAGGTCCGAGTACAGGGACGCCACCGCCTCCAATGCGTTATCCGTGGCGCGCCACGTGCGCGCGAATGCAGGCGGCCCATACACGCTCGCAGCCACTGCGAGCGCCGTGCTCTTGCCGGAACTGCTGCCACCCCGCAGGTGGAAGCCGCCACCCTCGCTGTCCAACAGGCCCAGGCATGGCCCGGCGAACGCAGTCGACAATGCCAGCACCATCCGGGAGTTTCCGGCACAGGGCGCGGCCACCTGGTCTCGCCAATCCTCCAGCGTGCCGGCAGTGCCCAACGCCACGCCGTCCGCCGTTGCGCCCTGGAAGATGACCGGCTCGCCCGGTTGCTCGCCCCACGTGCGCGCCGGCAGCACAAACGCCCCGCCATGCCAGCCGGTGCGCAGCACGCAACGGGCTTTGGCCTCCGGCGCCGCCTGCGCCAGGTACTCGGCCAGGCGCGCGCGCCGCTGCGCGAAGGTGGCGATCTCCAGCCCCTGCCGCAGCAGCTCGGCGCGCAGTTCCTCACCACTGCCGGCGAGCATGGCCATGGGCATGGCCCACCGATGTTCCTGTCCGTCGCGGTCGCGGAACACCAGCAGCCGGCCCCACTCGCTGCCGCTGGCGTCGCGGGTCAACGCGGCGACCTCCAGCGGCGAACATATCCACTGCGGTTCGCCCTCGATGGTTTCGCCTGTGGCGCGGTCCTGCGCCACGCCGATCCAGTACACACCGGGCCGGCCCATGGCCTCGCTGGTGGTGTACAGGAAGCGCGCACGCGGCGCCTCTGCGGCCTTCGCCTTCGGGCCGGGCTTGGCTTTCGGCTTGGCCGCGCGCGCCTCCTGCATGCGTGCCAAGTCGCGCTCCGCGCGTTCCTCGATGGGTGAGCTCACGCCAGCACCTCGCGCGCGCCCTCGATCCGCTCCAGGGCCAGCAGGAGCCGCGCATGATCCTCTGCGCCCAGCGCACGCCCCTCGGCCAGCTCGCGCGCTGCAATGGCCACGATGGTGGCCTCACGCGCCAGCACGCCCAAGGCGGCGGCCCAGCCCGTTTGCCGCCATGCCTCGCGGGCAGCGGCGCGCCCACCTGGCGATGCATCGGCGATCCGCTCCGGAAACAGGTCGGCCATCTCCAGCCCCAACGCATGGACGATGGCCAGCGGCTCGCAACCGGCAAAGCACTTCACCAGCGCGCGCCCGTCGCGTCCCTCCGCGATCGACAGCGAGGCGCTGCGATCCTTGTGCGCTGGGCAGCGCGCGCTGTAGCCACGCCCGGCAGCGCGCACGCCCTCCAGCCGGGCCAGCAGTACGCCGACGGGACCGATAGCCGAATGCGGCACGGTGGTCATTCCGGCCACGCGCGCACGTGGCCGCGGGTCGCACGCGACAGGCCCTTGTAGCCTGCTGCGGGGTCGGCAATCTCGGCTTCCAGACGTGCGGGGGTGACGACCACGGGGAACAACCCGGCCCACTCTCCTTCGCGGGTAATGCACTCGGCCCAAGCGACAACCGGTGTATGCCACCGCTGCGCTTCCTTGCCGTCCTCCCTGAACTCCGCCCACCAAGTGGTTTCAGCGACTGGAATGACAGCACGCACGATCAGTCCGGTAACGGGATCGGCTGCGCCACCAGGCATGGCCAGCGCCTTCGGCTGTTGCGCGCTCATCCCTGCGCCGCCTGCGACGGGCCACCCTCGACCAGGGCGCGAATGTCATCGGCGCGCCAAGCCGTGGCACGCTCGCCCAGCTTCATGGGCTGCGGATAGCGGCCGGAGCGGACGCCAGCCCACCACGTGGAACGGGATATGGGGATCAGCTGGAGCACCTGCGGCAGGCGCAGCAGGCCGCCAGCGGCCAATAGGGTCACCGGCGGCTCGACTATGGGCGCCGGGGTCTTACGGGTGGCCGCATGGGCGGCCTTGGGTTGGGTTCGCATGCTTCCGTCCGATGTAGGCCCGGGAATGGGCGGGACGGCTCATGCTGTGCAGCTACGGCTATTGCCGGTAGCCTCCGCTGCACGCTGCGGCTACCCGTTGCAAGCTGGGGCTAGTCTCTGCATGCAGCGGCGACTAGGGCTCTACGAACGCTGTTGCCGCTGTTCCCCGTTCCATTGGGTTACCCACTTCTGGATCGTGGCGCGCGCTGCTGAAACCTCTTTGGTAGCGATGATTGCATCTATGCGCTTCGCATCGGATGAGTACTGCTGTCGGTTCTTACCCAGCCATTCCCGGACATGTTCCTTGTCCGCCTTGTGGTCTTTATGCCTAGCAGCGGCAGCGTGCTTAGCACGCCCTGTAAGCGCAGCCAATAGACGCTTGTTGGCTTCCTCCTCATCGTGCACCAGCCGGGCCAGTATCCCCGTATACATTCCCGCCTGGAGAAGGCTGCGATGGCGCGTTTCTGCGCCCCAGGTCGGCGCACATGCGTCTTCAACGCTATGACAAACGCGCAACAGCCACGATAGCGCCGGGCTGCGACGTGCAAGTTCCTCGTCGCTAGCACTCCGGAATGGATTCAGAAAGGCGGACAGCCCCGAACGCCATGCCCCACTATCGTCGCGCCACTGCGGCAACCTCTCTAGCTCAGCGAGGCAAGCGGACAACGAAGAATCGCCATCCACCCTGTGCGCGCTCGTTATAGAGATAGCGAGCGCAGCGGATGCCGCCGCAGAGAGGGAATCGAAATCAGGTGAATGCGTGGTGTTGACGTACATAGCGCACCTTCGCTGCGCCCTTCAAAGGGACGCCACGGCAACGGGTGAAGGTGTCCCGCTTTCGGCTGGCCGGCCTAGCCGTGGCGATTCTGATAGCTAGTCGACTGGAACAATGGTCAAGGGCAAGCGCGGGCCGGGACCTGATTTTGCGGGCACCGTAGACACCAGCCCCGAAGATTCGAAACCGCCTACCTCCGCCAACTCGCGCGCCTGCAGTTCTCGCGCAGCCCTGGAAAGGGCCATGACCATGCCACCCATGTTGGCAATTGATTCCCTCGGGCAGTTGCCGCTGTTGGCCATGATGTCGCCCAAACCTTCCAGCCACGACAGGAATACGCTGCTATCGAAGCCTTCGAATGCCTTGATCGGCTGATTGGTGTCCATGCTCATGCCTCCGCAAGTAGCCGTCATGCGTTCCCGCGCATATTCCTGAAAACTGATCGCCCCAAGGCCGCGTCGGCGATGGCCGGTAAATATTCCTTCGGAAATGTCGGGTCGGCGATGACTCCTGCAAAGCCCGACGCCGGAATCACATAGGCGTCGTCCGGAACCCGAATCAGCAGCGGCCGCATCTCATGGTCGAAAGAAAGCAGCCACCTATTCGACTGCACGAGATCCGCGACAATTGCAGATGCAAATACACCAGCGCCCTTTAAGGCATCAGGCCAAGCGGGAGCTTCAACGCCAGCCGCCTTCAATGCCTCGCGCGCTGCCCAGGTCCAGCCAGACAGCGCACGCTGCGCCTCTATCAGCTCTTCCGGCATCGGCCAACCCTTCGCTTCGTTCTCATTCCTCGCGTCATCACCCACCCGATCGGCCGCTATCGCTAGAATTTCCGGTGCCATGATCGTTGCTCCTATCAACGGTTGTGGAAGGCGGGCCGGGTGGTCATGACACCCGGCCCGCCGCTTTACCCGGCCTTGCCGGATGCTTTGCGCAGCGGCACGACGTTGCCACCAACGCGCAGGTTGTCCAGGTAGTCCGCCCACCCCTGCATCATCTTCCGCCGCTCGGCCAGGTGGCTGGTGCGGTTGTAGGCGCGACCGTTGGGGTCGCGCACGGCATGGGCCAGCTGGTGTTCGATGTAGTCGGGACGGAAGCCCAGCACCTCATCCAGCAGCGTGCGTGCGCTGGCACGGAAGCCATGGGCCGTCATCGCCTCTTTGGCGTATCCCATGCGGCGCAGGGCCGCGTTGATCGCATTGTTGCTCATCGGCCGCCGCGGTGAACGCCCGCCCGGGAACACGTACTGCCCGCGCCCGGTGAGCGGCTGCAACTCGCGCAGGATCGCCACGGCCTGTTCGCTCAGCGGCACAAGGTGTGGCTGGCGCATCTTCATCTTGCCGGCGGGGATGTTCCACTCCGCTTTGTCCAGGTCGATTTCCGACCACTCGGCATGGCGCAGCTCGCCCGGCCGGACGAATAGCAGACCGGACAGTTTCAGTGCGGCGCGTGTCGCCGGATCTCCGGAGTATCCATCGATGGCCCGCAGCAGCCCGCCCAGTTCGGCGGGGTCGGTAATGGCGGAATGGTGGCGCTCAGCGGGTGAAGCGATAGCGCCCCGCAGGTCGGCAACGGGATTGCGATCGGCCCGGCCGGTGGCGATGGCGTACCGCATGACCTGCCCGCAGTTCTGCATGATCCGATGGGCCGACTCGACGGCCCCGCGTTCCTCGACGCGACGGGCGACGCGCAGGAACTCCGGCGCGGTCACCTCGGCCACGGGCCGGGCACCGATATGCGGGAACACGTCGTTGTCCAGCCAGGCGGCCACCTTCTCCCGGTAGCCGGGCACCCACGTCTGTTTGCCCAGCCACTCGCGCGCGACCACTTCAAAGCTGTTGGCTGCCCGCTCAGAGCCTGCAGCCTTCTCCGCCTTGCGTTGCGCGCCGGGATCGATGCCAGCTGCCAGCAGCTTGCGCGCCGCAGCGTGGCGCTGGCGGGCGTCGGCGAGGCCGGTATCCGGATAGGTGCCCAGGCTCAGCGTGTTGCGTTTGCCAGTCACCGGCCGCCGGTAATCCCAGCGCCACCAGCGCGCGCCATCCGGCCGCAGCAGCAGGTACAGCCCGCCGCCGTCCCTCAGCTTCTGGGGCGTGGCCGCCGGCTTGGCCTTGCGAATGGCGGTATCGGTCAGGGGCGTGGCGGTAGCAGCCATGGCGGTAACACCTTTGGCGGGATCGGGCTTACCGCCAAAGCTACCGCCAGTTACCGCCGGCTTTCAACACCCCGCATCGGACCATTCCGGACGCTAGACAACAAAAAACCCCTGATTTCTCAGGGGCTTCTGGTCTTTCTTGGCCGCCACTGGACGGTTATTTGGTGGAGGTGGGCGGAGTCGAACCGCCGTCCGAAGGCACTCCATCTCCGGCACTACATGCTTAGCTCGCCGTTGGATCTCGTCCCTGGGCAGCACGGCGTGCGAAGCGCACCCCGGGACCAGCCTGCTTTGTGTTGATCAGGGGCTGACAGGCAACCACCCCCGACGATCCTGTGATGATGACCCTACATCCACGAGCACAGGCACAAGTGGGTTCGGGGCTAGGCCTTAAGCGGCCAGTGCGTAGTTGTCGTCGTTGGCAACTATGAGTTTTGCCGCTGGATTAACGAGGAAAGCTGCCCCCTCGGCATGCGCCAGTCGATTTCGCGACCCCCGTCGAAACCAGGACACCCCCGGAAACTTCGGGCGAAGCATCTCGCCAGACGACGGCCAGTGTAGGGGCGCCCCCGTCCGCCAGCAAGGCGAACGGTGCCGCCGCTGTGCGTGCGTTCATGGCGATCGGCCGGCGGGCGGTTCACCGCAGCCACACGCAGCCACGCGCAGCCTTCGGGCATGGAACGCAGGCCCGGCAACGCTCCCCGCCTCGCCAAACCGGTGGACGGGATTCCGGCCGGACCGCTCGGCAGGCTGCGCGAAGAAGCTGCCGGGTGCCGTCGCTGCCCGCTCTGGCGGGCCGCGACCCAGACGGTGTTCGGCGCCGGCCCGGCGAAAGCCCGGCTCATGCTGGTGGGCGAACAGCCCGGTTCGGAGGAGGACCTGCAGGGCACGCCGTTCGTGGGACCCGCCGGTCGCCTGCTGCGCGAACTGCTGGCCGAAGCCGGCATCGATCCTGCCCGGATCTACATGACCAACACGGTCAAGCATTTCAAGTTCGAACAGCGCGGCAAGCGTCGCGTGCACAGCCGCGCGTCGGCCGGCGAACAGGCGGCGTGCCGGCCGTGGCTGGCGGCCGAACTGGACCGGCTCAAGCCGGCCGTAGTCGTCGCGCTGGGCGCGATGGCGGCGTAGACCTTGTTCGGGAGCGGATTTCGCGTCACCCGCGACCGCGGCCGCTGGCAGGCGCTGGGCGGCGGCACGCAAGGGCTGGCGAGCTGGCACCCGTCGGCGATCCTGCGCATGCGCGCGCCACAGCGCGACCACGCGCGCGCGCAGTTGCTGGCCGATCTGCGCAAATCCGCGGGCGGCCCACCGGATGCGGACGAGGGCTCGGACTAGTACGCGGCGCGACATCGCTCTCGCCTCCCCTTCACGCTATGCGCGCTGCAATGCGGCCTCCGATGCGAGGAGGTGCGCCATGGCCCGCTGCGATGTGTGCGGAAACGACTACGACAAGGCCTTCCAGCTGATCCAGGCCGATGGCAGCCGCGGCACCTACGATTCTTTCGAGTGCGCGATCCACGCCGTCGCGCCGGCATGCGAGCACTGCGGCTGCCGCATCGTCGGCCACGGCGCCGAGCACGACGGCCGCTTCTTCTGCTGCGCCCATTGCGCCACGCATGCGGGCGTCCAGGGAATCGAAGACCGGGTCTGAACCGGCACCACGCAGGAACGGGCCGGAACGCGGCGGCAACGCCCTACCGTCAGGCGTTGCCGCCACTCGCCTCCAGCCCGCGCCGCTCGACCCAGCGCAACACGGTGAGCACCAGCAGGGTCAATCCCGTGACCGCCAGCGCCAGCAGGTGGTAGCGGAATCCGACGGTGATGCCGATCGCCGCCACCGCCAGCAGCGAGGCGGCGGTGGTGATGCCCTGCACGCTCTCACCGCTGCGGCTGGCGAAGATGGTGCCCGCGCCGATGAAGGAAACGCCGGCCACCACCGCCTCGACCAGGCGCAGCGGATCGATCTGCAGGCCGGTGCCGGCGTAGCGCTCGTCCTCCAGCACCATCCGGCTCAGGCCCAGCAGCAGCGCGGCGGTGCCGGCCACCAGCATGTGCGTGTGGAAGCCGGCCGGACGGTCCTTCATCTCCCGCTCCAGGCCGATGGCGCCGCCCAGCACCATGGCGTACAGCACGCCGGGCAGGATCCGCAGTTCGTCGAGCCATTCCATCGGCGCACCATTGCCGATGCGCCGTGAAGGAGCCGCGAGCGATCGCTCAGCGGAGCGTCTGCGCCGACGCGAGGCCCTGCACTTCGCCGGTGCCCGCGCCGCCGAGCGCCTTGTACACGGTGACCGCGGCGATGTTCACCGCCGCCTCGGCATCGGCCAGCGCGTCGTCGGCGGCCAGCTGGTTGCGCTGGGCGTCGAGCAGGGTCAGGAAGTCCATCGCGCCTTCGCGATAGCCGGCATCGGCCAGGCGTTCGGCTTCGCGGGCCGCGGTGGCCTGCTCGACCACGATGCGCAACCGCTCCTGGCGGCGCGCATAGTCCTGCAGCGCGTTCTCGGCATCCTCGAGCGCGGCGAGCACGGCCTTTTCGTACTGGATCGCGGCACCGTCGGCGCCGGCCTCGGCCGCGCGCAGGCGCGCGCGCACGCTGCCCATGTCGAACGCGGCCCAGCTGATGGCCGGCGCCAGCGACCAAGCCTCGTTGCTGCCGGCAACCAGCCCGGACAGGTCGCCCGACAGGAATCCGGCGAAACCGCGGATGCTGATCCGCGGGAACAGGTCGGCCGTGGCCACGCCCACCCTCGCCGTGGCCGAGGCCAGGCGGCGTTCGGCGGCGCGCACGTCGGGCCGGTTGCGCAGCAGTTCGCGGGTGTCGCCCAGCGGCAACGCACGCGCATAGGCCGGGGTTTCGCGCGGCACCAGCCAGGCGTCGAGTTTGCCCGGCTGCAGGCCCAGCAGCACCGCCAGCCGGTAGCGGCTGGCCGTTTCGAGGGAACGCAGCAGCGGAATGTCCGCCTCGATCGCCTTCAGTCGCGCCCGGCTGCTGTTCACGTCCAGCGCGCTGCCGGCGCCGAGCGCGTGCCGGGTCTCGGTGAGGCGCTGGGTCTGGCCGAGGTTCACCAGGGTCTGTTCGGAAACAGCGATCCGCTTCTGTGCGCCGCGCAACAGGAAGTAGTTGCGCGCGACCTCGGCGGCGACGCTGACCTGCGCGTCCTCCAGCCCGGCCTGCTCCGCCTGCAGGTCCGCGCGCGCCGCTTCGGCGCCACGGCGCAGGCGGCCGAACAGGTCCAGCTCCCAGGCGGCGTCGAAGCCGAGGCTGTACTCCTCGGCGATCGCGCCACCCGCCGCGTCCGGCTGACGCGTGCGTTCGCCGGCCGCGTCGGCGACGACATGCGGCCACGGATCCAGGCGGCGTTCGGTGAACACCGCGCGCGCGGCCTGGACCCGGGTCATGGCGATGCGCAGGTCGGGATTGGCGAGCAATGCATCGGCGACCAGCCGCTCGAGCACCGGATCGTCGAACTGGCGCCACCATTCGGCGACCGGGGATCCGCCCGCGTACACGCCCGGCATCTGCGCGTTCTGCAGTTCCACCGGGGCCGGTGCGGCGGCGCGGTAGTCCGGCCCGACCGCACAGGCCGCCAGCAGGGCGGCGGCAAGGATCGGCACCAGCGGCCGGAGGTGCCGGACGGCGGCCGGTCGCGCGGACGATGCGCCATCGCGGCGAGCCATTTCCCGGATCGCGCTTCGGACTGGACGGTGTGCATCGGCCGGATCCGTATCCGCCGCCACCGGCGCAAACTGCTGTCGGTTGTCCATGGATTTTTCCTCGAGAAGTGGATGGCGCCGGCTCAGGCGTGGACCGGAGCCGCGTCCGCCGCCGGCGCATGCGACACCAGCGGACGGTTGGCCAGCTTGCGCAGGGCCACGTAGAACACCGGGGTCAGGAACAGGCCGAACACGGTCACCCCGAGCATGCCGGCGAACACGGTGATGCCGGTGACCGAGCGCACCTCCGCACCGGCGCCGTGCGAAAGCACCAGCGGCACGGTGCCGGCGATGAACGCCACCGAGGTCATCACGATCGGGCGCAAGCGCAGGCGGCACGCCTCCAGCGCGGCTTCGACGATGCCGCGGCCCTGCAGTTCCAGTTCGCGGGCGAACTCGACGATCAGGATCGCGTTCTTGCACGCCAGGCCCATCAGCACCACCAGGCCGACCTGCACGAACACGTTGTTGTCGCCGCCGCTCAGCCACACGCCCAGCAATGCCGACAGCAGGGTCATCGGCACGATCAGGATCACCGCCAGCGGCAGGGTCCAGCTCTCGTACAGCGCCGCCAGCACCAGGAACGCCAGCAGCACCGCCAGCGGGAACACCACCAGCGCCGCCTTGCCCTGGGTGGCCTGCTGGTAGCTCAGGTCGCTCCAGTCGATGCCCATGCCCGGCGGCAGCGCCTGCGCGGCCAGCTCGGTCACCCTGGCCATCGCCTCGCCCGAGGACAGCACGCGCGGATCGGCGTCGCCGAGCAGGTCGGCGGCCGGGTAGCCATTGAAGCGGATCACCGGATCGGGGCCATACGTCTGGCGGATGTCGACCATCGAACCGACCGGGACCATCTCGCCGTTGGCATTGCGGGTGCGCAGGTTGGCGATGTCCGAGACTTCGTCGCGGAACGGCGCATCGGCCTGGGCGATGACCTGCCAGGTGCGGCCGAACAGGTTGAAGTCGTTGACGTAGGCCGAGCCAAGATAGGCCTGCAGCGTCTCGAACAGCCCGGTCAGCGGCACGCCCTGCGCCTTGGCCTTGACCCGGTCGACCTCCGCGTCCAGCTGCGGCACGTTGGCCTGGTAGCTGGTGATCGGGAAGCCCATGCCCGGCACCTGCGAGGCCGCGCCCTGGAAGGCCTGCACCGCGTTCTGCAGTTCGCCGTAGCCCAGGCGGGTGCGGTCCTCGACGAACAGCGACCAGCCCGAACCATTGCCCAGCCCCTGGATCGGCGGCGGCATGAAGGCGAAGGTGAAGCCTTCCTGGATGGTGGAGAAGCGCTTGTTGAGCTCGGCGGTGATCGCTTCGGCACTCTGTTCGCGCTCGCCGAACGGTGCCAGCGGGAAGAACACCACGCCGTTGTTGGGCGTATTGGTGAACTGCAGCGGGTTCAGGCCGGGAAACGCGACCTCGTGGGCCACGCCCTCCACGTCCATGGCCATCGCCGCCATCTTCTTCAGCACCGCGTCGGTGCGCTCGATCGAGGCGCCTTCGGGCATCTTCACCCCGGCGATGATGTACAGCTTGTCCTGCACCGGGATGAAGCCGGCCGGGACCGCCTTGAACATCACGCCCGCGCCCACCAGCAGCACTGCGTAGACCGCGAACACCGCGCCGCGGCGGCCCAGCGCCCGCGATACCGCGTGCACGTAACGCTCGGAGCCGCGCTTGAAGAAGCGGTTGAACGGGCGGAACAACCAGCCGAACAACCGGTCGATGATCCGCGCCGGCCGGTCCCTGGGCGCGCCATGCGGCCGCAGCAGCTTGGCCGCCAGCGCCGGCGACAGGGTCAGCGAATTGACCGCCGAGATCACCGTGGAGATGGCGATGGTCACCGCGAACTGCTGGTAGAACTGGCCGGTGACGCCGGTCAGGAACGCCATCGGCACGAACACCGCGCACAGCACCAGGGCGATGGCGATGATCGGCCCGGACACCTCGCGCATGGCCAGGTGCGCGGCCTGCTGCGGGGTCGCTCCTTCCTCGATGTGGCGCTCGACGTTCTCCACCACCACGATGGCGTCATCCACGACAATGCCGATCGCCAGCACCAGCCCGAACAGGGTCAGCGTGTTGATCGAGTAGCCCAGCAGGTACAGCACGGCGAAAGTACCGACCACCGACACCGGCACCGCCAGCAGCGGGATGATCGAGGCGCGCCAGGTCTGCAGGAACAGGATCACCACCAGCACCACCAGCAAGGTGGCTTCCAGCAGCGTGCTGATCACCGCCTTGATCGAGTCGCGCACGAAGATGGTGGTGTCGTAGATCGACCGGATCTCCACGCCCGGCGGCAGGGTCTGGCGGATCTGCTCCATCTTGCCGACCACCGCGTCGCGGATCTCCAGCGCGTTGGCGCCCGGCGCCTGGAAGATGCCGATGGCGGCGGCGTTCTTGCCGTCCAGGCGCGCGCGCAGGGTGTAGTCGCCGGCGGCCAGCTCGACCCGGGCCACGTCGGCCAGGCGCACGACCTGCCCGTCCGCGCCGCTCTTGAGCACGATGTCGCCGAACTCCTCCACGCTCGCCAGCCGGCCCTTGGCGTTGATCGACAGCAGGAAATCGCTGCCGTTGGGCATGGGCTCGGCGCCGAGCTGGCCGGCCGACACCTGCACGTTCTGCTCGCGCACCGCGGCCAGCACGTCGCCGGCGGTCAGGCCGCGCGCGGCGACCTTGTCCGGATCCAGCCAGATGCGCATGGCGTAGTCGCCGCCGCCGAACAGCTGCGCGTCGCCGACGCCGGGGATGCGCGCCAGTTCGTCCTTGACGTGCAGGCGCATGTAGTTGCGCAGGTACAGGGAGTCGTAATTGCCGTCGGACGAGGTCAGGTGCACGACCATCAGGAACACCGGCGACTGCTTCTGCGTGGTCACGCCCTGCCGGCGCACGTCCTCGGGCAGGCGCGCCTGCGCCTGGGCGACGCGGTTCTGCACGCGCACCGCGGCCTCGTCCGGGTCGGTGCCCGGGCGGAAGGTCACGGTCAGCTGCAGCACGCCGTCGGAGCCGGCGACGGACTTGACGTACATCATGTCCTCCACGCCGTTGATCGCCTCCTCCAGCGGCGTGGCCACCGTCTCGGAGATCACTTTCGGGTTGGCGCCGGGATAGACCGTGCGTACCACCACCGACGGCGGCACCACGTCGGGGTATTCGCCGATCGGCAGCAGCGGGATCGAGATCAGGCCGGCGGCGAAGATCACGATCGACAGCACGGCGGCGAAGATCGGCCGGTCGATGAAGAAGCGGGAGAAGTCCATGGGGGTGGTGTCCTGGATTCCGGGGAAGAGGGGCCCGCCCTCCTCCGGTCGAACCGGGAGAGGGGAATGGAGAAGGACGGGCGCAAGATCCGGCCTGGCGCCATGCGCGGGCCGGTTGGACGGCTCAGTTCATCGGGCGGCGACCGCGGCGGCCGCGGCCTCCTTCGTGCCCATCGCCACGGCCTGCGCCTGCACCGGCATGCCGGGGAAGAACACCTTCTGCACGCCGCTGACGATCACCCGGTCGCCGGCCGCCAGGCCCTGCTCGACGATGCGCAGTCCCTCGGCCATGCGCCCGACCTCGATGTCGCGGCGCTGCGCCTTGCCGTCCTGGTCCACGACGTAGACGTACTTGCGGTCCTGGTCGGTGAGCACCGCCTTGTCGTCCACCAGCGCCGCCTTGAATTCGCCGCTGCCCGGCAGGCGCACGCGCGCATACAGGCCCGGGGTGAAGGCGCGGTCGGCGTTGTCGAGCACGGCGCGGGCGCGGATGGTGCCGGTACCGCTGTCGACCTGGTTGTCGAGGAAATCGACGGTGCCGGTGTGCGGGAAACCGTCCTCGTCGGCCAGGGCGACCTGCACCGGCAGCGTGCCGTCGCGCTCGCTGGCGCGCTGGCCGGTACGCGCCAGCTCCGCATAGCGCAGGAAGCTGCGTTCGTCGGCATCGAAGTGCACGTGCACCTTGTCCAGCGAGACCACGGTGGTCAGCACGCTGGCGGTCTGGCCGGTGCCGACCAGGTTGCCGGCGGTGACCAGCGCGCGCCCGGCGCGACCGTCGATCGGCGCGCGCACGCGCGTCCATTCCAGGTCCAGCCGCGCGGTGTCGACCGCGGCCTGGGCGGCGGCCATGTCGGCCTGCGCCTGTTCGGCGGCAGCGCGGCGCTGTTCGTACGTCTCCGTCGAGATGGCCTGCTGCTCGGACAGGCGCCGGGCGCGTTCGGCCTCGCCGCGCGACAGCGAAGCCTGCGCCCGCGCCCGGCCCAGCGCCGCTTCGGCGCGGGACAGTTCGGCACGGTAGCTGCGCGGATCGATGGTGAACAGCACGTCGCCCTTCTTCACCTCCTGGCCTTCGCGGTAGTTGACCTGGTCGATGTAGCCGGACACGCGCGGGCGCAGTTCGACGCTTTCGATCGCCTCGATGCGGCCGCTGAACTCGTCCCACTGCCGGACCGCGCGGACCGGGACTTCGGCCACGCCGACCTGCGGCGGCTGCGGTTGTTCGCTGGCCTGCCCGCTGCAACCGGCCAGCACGGTGAGCGCGATGGCGATGCCGGCGCCCAGCGCCAGCAGGCGCCGCGGTTGCCGCGGGAATCGGATGTTCGTGTTCATGGGGAAGTCCTCTTGGGGGAAGGGAAAATCGGGTGTTTCCGCCCGTGCCGGAGCGCGATGCCCGGAACGGCGGCGCGGATGGCCTGGGCGGGGGATGGCGTTCATGCCGTTTGCCCGGTGCCCGGTGCGCCGGACACGCTGCGCAGCAACGTGGTGTAGTCGCTGGCCAGCATCCGCACCGGTGTACCCGCGGCAGCTGGCACGTGGTCGACCATGCAGCGCGCTGCGTCGGCGGACGACGCCAGCAGCGACACCACGCCGCGGCCGACGCCCAGCGCGCTGTACCAGCTGGAACAGGCGTGGGCGGCGTTGTCGGCGGTCCATACCGGCGCATCGACCGACAGCATCTGCAGGCGTACGCCCAGCGCCTGCGCCTCCTCGTGCAGCACCTGCGCCAGCATGCGCGTGGCCGCGCCGGTCACCGAGGCGTGGCCATAGCCGGACCAGCCGCAACGCGCATTGGGCCCGCCCACCAGCACGTAGCGCGTCGCACCGCTCTGCGCCTGCAGCACCGGCAGCAGGTGCCGGGCCGCGGCCAGGTGCGGCAACAACTCCTGGTCGAGGCTGCGGCGCAGCGCCGCGACCGGATGGTCGAGCAGGCGCGCGCTGCGCCGGGGACCGGCGATCGCGTCCACCACCGCGCGCAGCGGGCGCGGGCGTTCGGCCATCCGCGCGGCCAGCTCCGCGGCCTGGCGGTCGCCGGCGACCGAGGCGACCAGGCTCTCCAGCGCGGGCTCGTCGGCATGCGCCTCGGCCAGTGCCTGCAGGCGCCGCGCGTCGCGGCCGACCGCCAGCACCGGGCTGCCGGCTTCGAGCAGCGCGGCCACCACGCCGGCGCCGACCCGGCCACTCGCGCCCAGCACCAGCACCTCGGGGGCCAGCATCCCGCTCACGGGATATTTTCTCCCGCACACGGGACAATTTCGGTGCCGACGCCGTGGACGCCGCGTTTTCCGCCACTGATCGCCGCGCCACCGCGCTGCAGCCGGCGCGGTGCGGTGAATTCGCGGAAATGCCCGGTGGGACGGCTTTCTCCGAGCCGCAGGCGATGGAAATCGTTGTCGCCGTTGGGGGCTTTGGGCGAGAAGAACCGGGAGATCAGCCGGACCAGGGACATGGAAGGCATCCGTAGTGGGGGATGGCTGGCCACGTTACGCCTCGAATCCGGACTTGATTAGTCCTGATTAAAGGGAATAATAATCCCGCAACAGGGCCAATCCCCTCCTCCCCCTCCTCCCCCGGAGTTCCCCCATGGCATTCGATCTCAACGACACCCTGGTCTTCGTCAAGGTGGTCGACCAGGGCAGTTTCATCGCCGCGGCCAAGTCGCTCGGCCTGCCCAAGACCACCGTCAGCCGCAAGGTGCAGGAACTGGAAACGCGCCTGGGCGCGCAGCTGCTGCACCGGACCACGCGCCGCCTGGGCCTGACCGAGGCCGGCAACGTCTATTACGAACACTGCCAGCGCATCGCCCACGAGCTGGAGGAAGCCGAAGGCGCGGTCGGCCAGCTGCAGGGCGGGCCGCGCGGCTGGCTGCGCTTCAGCGTGCCCTACTCGATCGGCATCGCCTGGATCTCGCCGCTGCTCGGCGCGTTCCATGCGCAGTACCCGGAAATCCGCCTGGACATGCACATGAGCAACGAGCCGGTGGACCTGATCGGCAGCGAGATCGACGTGGCCCTGCGCGCCGGCGCCCTGCCCGATTCGACCCTCGTCGCGCGGCGCCTGGCCAGCTTCCGCACCCAGGTCTTCGCCAGCCCGCACTACATCGAACGCCACGGCGAGCCGCTGCATCCGGACGAACTGCAGCACCACCGCATCATCGCGGTACGCAAGCACTACCACTCGCACCCGTCGCGCATCAGCTGGACGCTGAGCGATGGCACCCGCGAAGTCGACTACCCGATCAATCCGCTGATGGTGGCCAACGACCCGTCGGCGCTGATCGGTGCGGTGATGTGCGGGGAAGGACTGACCCTGGCCACGGACGTGGCGGCCAAGCCTTACGTCGAATCGGGCGCGCTGCGCCGGGTACTGGCCGGCTGGACCGGTCCGGAGGTGGACCTGAACGCCGTGTTCCCGCGCGGGCGGATGATGTCGCCGAAGGTGCGCGCCTTCGTCGACTTCCTGGTCGAGCGGCTCAGTTCCAATGCCGACTACATGATGGTGCACTGCCCGTCGATGTGCAGCGGCGCCAAGCCGGATGCCGCCGGAGCGGTGCCGCAAGCGGCGCCGGCCGAAGCGGCGGCGGCCAGCGAAGGCAAGCGCATCCTCGAAGAGGTGCTGGGCTGACCGGAACGGCCCCGGCGCCCGCGCACGGGGCCGCCTGAAGAACCGCGCCGGGGAGCAGTCGCCCGGCGCGGGACGCCGCTAGGACTGCACCGGCACCAGCGTGATCTCGACCCGACGGTTGGCCGCGCGGCCCTGCTCGGTGTCATTGCTGGCGACCGGATAACGCTTGCCGCCGCCGACGGTGATCAACCGTTGCTGGTCGACGCCCTGCGCGGACAGGTACTGGGCCACCGCGCCGGCGCGCTGCTCGGACAACCGCTGGTTCACTTCGTCGCTGCCGATGCTGTCGGTATGGCCGGCGACCTCGACCACGGTCTGGTTGTATTCGCGCAGCACCGCGGCCACGTCGTTGAGCACCGGGTAGAACTGCGGATCGATGTTCGAACTGTTGAAGGCGAAGGTGACGTTGCCCGGCATGTTCAGGGTGATGTTGTCGCCCTTGCGGGCCACGTCCACGCCGGTGCCGCGCAGCTTCTCGTTCAATGCCGCCTGCTGGCGGTCCTGGTAGTTGCCGACTGCCGCGCCCGCCAGGCCGCCGAGGCCGGCGCCCACCAGTGCGTGCTGGCGGCGCTCGACCGCGCTGTCGCCGGTCAGCAGGCCGGCGGCGATGCCGATGCCGGCGCCGATCAACGCACCGGTGCCGGTGCGGTTCTGCTGCGGCTGGCCGGTGTACGGGTCGGTGGTCTGGCAACCTGTGGCCACCACCGCGACCAGCGCGGCGGCGGCGGTGAATGCCAGGGACTGCTTGCGGATCATGGGCGCGCTCCTCTGCCTGGATGGCGGCCGGTGGCCGCAGTGGCGCGCATGGTAAACCGCCGCAGGTGAGCGAGGGGCGTGTTACTCGAAAACGCCGACTGAATCGTGACTCAGGTTGTCGAACCGGGTGTATTCGCCGAAGAACTTCAGCTTCACCGCGCCGGTCGGGCCGTTGCGCTGCTTGCCGATGATGACCTCGGCCAGGCCCTTGTCCGGCGAGTTCTCGCGGTTGTAGTAGTCGTCGCGGTAGATGAACACGATCACGTCCGCGTCCTGCTCGATGGCGCCCGATTCGCGCAGGTCGGCCATCACCGGGCGCTTGTCGGTGCGGGTTTCCAGCGAACGGTTGAGCTGCGACAGCGCGATCACCGGCACGTTCAACTCCTTGGCCAGGGCCTTGAGCGAACGGCTGATCTCGGAGATCTCGGTGGCGCGGTTCTCGCTGTTGCCCGGCACCTGCATCAGCTGCAGGTAGTCGATCACGATCAGGCCCAGGCCGTGCTCGCGCTTGAGCCGGCGCGCCTTGGAACGCAACACGTCCGGCGACAGCGCCGGGGTGTCATCGATGAAGATCCTGGCGTCGCGCAGCATCTTGATCGCGCTGGTCACCCGGCTCCAGTCCTCGTCCTCGAGCTGGCCGGTGCGCAGGCGGGTGGCGTTGACCCGGCCCAGCGAGGAGATCAGGCGCAGTGCCAGCTGCGAGGCCGACATTTCCATCGAGAACACCGCCACCGGCTTCTTCGACTTCATCGCCGCGAACTCGGCCATGTTCAGCGCCAGGGTCGTCTTGCCCATCGACGGGCGCGCGGCGAGGATGATCAGGTCGGTCGGCTGCAGGCCGGCGGTCATCTCGTCGAACTCGGTGTAGCCGGTGGGCAGGCCGGTGACGCCGCCGCCGCTGTTGAAGCGGGTCTGCAGCACCTCGAAGGCCTCGGTCAGGGCGCGGTTGACCGGGGTGAAGTCCTGGCGGCCGCGCGAGCCGGCCTCGGCGATGGCGAACACGTCCTGTTCGGCCTTGGCCAGCAGCGCGGCGCTGTCGCGGCCCTCGGGCTGGAAGCCGTCGTTGACGATCTCGGTGCCGACCTCGATCAGCTGCCGCAGCACGGCTTTGTCGCGCACGATCTCGGCGTAGGCGCGGATGTTGGCCGCCGACGGCGTGGTGGTGGCCAGCTCGACCAGGTAGGCGCCGCCGCCGATCTGCTCGGAGAAACCCTGCGAGTCGAACCACTCGCCCAGAGTGACCGCGTCGAACGGCCGGTTCTTCTCGGCCAGTTCGCGGATGGCGCGGTAGATCAGCTGGTGGTCGCGCCGGTAGAAGTCGTTCTCGACCAGCACGTCGCCGACCGCGTCGTAGGACTCCGGCGCGAGCATGAGGCCGCCCAGCACCGCCTGTTCGGCCTCGACCGAGTGCGGCGGCACCCGGAGCTGTTCGATGCGGGCATCGCCGCGGTCGTTGCGGAATCCGGGACGGGCGGACATCGGTAGCGGGACTCCTGGGAAGCCGACGGCCAGGGGCGCCGGCAGCGGTGCGATGGGAACGAGCGGAACAAGGTCGGCCATCCTAATCGCTCCATGCCACGAGGGGTGCAGACATCTCTCTGCACAACCTGTGTATAACCGGTGCATCTCATCCGCTGCGAAAGCGACAGCAACGGCAACGGCGGCGGGTGGAGTTCACTCCGGACGGGGCCGCCGCGCCCTGGGGGTTTGGCGCATCGCTCGGCTCCGCCGTCCGTCGAAAGCGGGCCACGGGCCTCTCCCTTGCCTCGGGCCGTGGCGACGGCCCCTCTATCTCTCGCAGGGGAGAGCATTCCGGGGCGCGGCTCCGGCG
>Ga0160448_100040_pt1 | contig 118258 bp, 82 predicted proteins | sample HID1973M_E1MG_FD_108269 | JGI IMG/M metagenome (GOLD analysis project Ga0160448, IMG submission 108269) | Enriched mosquito-associated microbial communities from UW Madison campus, WI, USA - HID1973M_E1 MG | ecosystem: Host-associated > Arthropoda: Insects > Digestive system > Unclassified ...
AGGCCCGGAGCCTTGCGCGCGAGGCAAAAAGCTCCAGCGCTGGAGCTGGGGAGCTCCAGGGCCGGGGCAAAAAGCACCGGCACCGGTGCCCGGCAGCCCCGCGGCCGGGGCGGAAAGGCCCGGTGTTGGTGCCCGGGGACTGCGGGGTCGGGGCGAAACGGTCCGGCGTTGGTGCCCGGGGACTGCGGAGCCGGAGCAGAACGGTCCGGCATCGATGCCCGGGCGCTTCAAGGTCGGGGCGTAAAGGCCCGGCATCGGTGCCCGGGTGCTGCGAGGCTGGAGAAGAAAGCCCCGATGCTGGCGTGCCCGGCCTGACGGGCGCAGCCGGAAGCCCGAGGCCGGTGACGAGGGATGGGCATGGGCGGGACCGGACGCCCCGGCCGTCGACCCGAACGGACCAGGGCGGCATCGGGCAAGCCCCCGTTACACCCTCATTGCCGCCGCACAACGCGCGCGGCGCGGCGCTGCCGCAGAACGCACGGCCGGCACGCGCCGGACCCATGTGTAGCGTCCGATAAGACTGTGATCATGGAAGACAGATCCCGTCTGGTGACCGGACCAGGTGGATTGCATATTCTGCGCAACACCCTGCTTGGGGGGGGCTAATAGTAGTTAGGCCGCATGGGGAGGCTTCATGGCAATCTTTGATGCACTTGATCTATTGGGAATCCTAGACATCCTCTCTTGGCGCTCGTTCTTGCCAACAGCTATCGGAGTCGGGGCGGGATTGGGCATCTACTATTGGTCCGGCGAGACTCCCGCATCTGCCGCAGTGGCCTTTGCACTTGGGTTCACCGGTATTTGCGTCGGGCTTATCTGGGGTTTCGCACATAGGCGGCGTCAGTGAGACGGCTGCGGCCTAACAATTCATTCAAGCCGAACCTGCTTCGCAGGTCGGCTTAATTCAGGCGTTAAGTCGCTCACGAGATTTTTATGCAGTTCAAGGTTCCACTCGCCAGTCGCTACGCAGCCATTCTCATGGGCTTCGCTACGATCATGCATTCCATAGTGGCCCTTGACTTGGTTCTACGCCTCTTCCCCAACACTCCTGAATTCCAGGCGTTGTGGTCCACTGGCGCTTTGGTCAAAGCTCTTTGGCTTCTTTTTGTGGCGCTGGGTTTGGCCACTACCATTCTGCTCTATCGTGCTCCGCGTACCGGATTCGTGTTGTCTCTGGTAGCGACCGCATGCCTCTACTTCGCCAGCCAGGGACTCTGGCATGAGCTCAAGGGTGGCTTCTGGGTTGCTGTTGCAGCCAGTGTGTTCGCGGCATTGGGCGCATGGCGCATTCAGCCGAACCTGCTTCGCAAGTCGGCTTAATTCAAGCGTTGGGCCTCATGTCTATGAAATTCTCGCAACTCGAAACAAATCTCCGCAGGGCTGGCGCCATCATGTTGTCGATGGTTCTGGGTGGCATCCTGCTTGTCGTCGTAATTCCTTTCTTCGGGATGGATCGAGGGCTGGTCGTTCTGTTCCTTTGGGTTGTCAATTTGCCTGCTGTATGGTTCTTGGCTCAGGCGGCTAAACATCAAGGGCGAAACGCATGGCTTACTGGCTTCACTTCGATACCTCCCTTGTTCGCCTTCGTGAATTTCCTGTTGCTGTGGGCCACTGCAAGTGCACATCAGTCCAAGCACGGCCCACGGCAATGAGGCCTAACCACTCATTCAAGCCGAACCTGCTTCGCCCGTCGGCATAATTCAAGCGTTGGGCCGCAGTCGCAAACGGAGAGTTCATGAAAGTCCTCCGCATCGTCGCCAACATTGAAGCTCCGGACCCGGAAAAGGCCCAAGCCTTCTATCAGGATCTACTCGGCCTTGAGTTTTTGATGGACCACGGCTGGATCAAGACTTTCGGGTCAAGCCACAATGCGACTGTTCAAGTCAGTGTTGCGTCGCAGGGGGCTCCGGCACGTCGGTTCCTGATTCGTCGATAGAAGTTGATGATCTATCCAGTGCATTGAGCAGGGCCAGGCAAGCCAATATCGCGATCGAGTACGGACCTGTGGAGGAGCCATGGGGTGTTCGTCGCTTCCGTGTGCGTGACCCGTTTGGAAGACTCCTCAACATTCTTGAGCATCTATGACAGGCTGCCGGCAAGCTGCCGGGTGAATCACACCCGAAGTGCAACGCCAACCGTCAACCATCCATTCGAGCCGGACCTGCAATTCTTCGGTCAGGTGGACGCCCTTGCGCGGCCTGTCTCCGGCCCGCAGTTGCGGGCAGTTGACATCCGCTAGTCGTGCGCCACGTCCGCATCCGCCTCCGGCTGCAGCCCGGTGTAGCTCGCGCGCGGACGGATCAGCTGCCCCTGCGCCTGCTGCTCCAGCGCATGCGCCAGCCAGCCGGCCAGACGCCCGGCGGCGAACATCGACAGCGCCGGCGCCGCCGGCAGTCCATGCGCCAGGCAGATCGCCGCCAGGGTGAAGTCCACGTTCGGGCGGCGGCCACTGGCCGCTTCGGCGGCGGCGATCACCGCCTCCAGTGTGCGCATCGCATCGGCGTCGACCGGAGTGGCGCGCAGCATCGCCAGCAGGGTGGCTGCACGCGGGTCGCCATCGGGGTATAGGGCGTGGCCGAAGCCGGGCAGGTCTTCGCCGCGTTGCCAGCGCTTGGCGATGAAGCGGTCGATGTCGGTCGATCCGCGCGCGCTTTCGACCAGGGCGTAGGCGCGGGCGGTGGCGCCACCGTGGCGCGGGCCGGACAGCGCGGCCAGGCCGGCGCAGACGGTGGCGTGCAGGTGCGCGCCGGTGGAGGCGACCACGCGTGCGGCGAAGGCCGAGACGTTGAGTTCGTGGTCGGCGCACAGCACCAGGGCGGCGCGGACCAGGTCGGCGAAGCCGGCGTCGCCGGGGCGCCAGGCGTCGCCGAGCAGGCGGTGCACCGGGCCGGCCGGGTGCCGCGCGACCAGCAGCGCCGCGTTCTGGCGCAGCAGGGTGGCGGCGACGGCCCGGCGTGTGGGCTGGTCGGCCTGGAAGGAGTGGGGGACGTGCAGGGCCAGCAGCGGGATCGCGGCCATGGCCCGGCTCAGCGGCGGCAGCTCGGCGTCGCCGGCCAGCGGGGCGATGCGCGCCGGCCAGTCGCCGGGCGGATCGGCGAACGGGTCCTGGCTGCCGCAGTCCCAGAGCAGGCGGGCGATGTCCTCCAGGGTGGCGCCGGCCTGCGCCGCGGCGACCGCCGGGCGGCCGCGGTAGTAGGGGCCGTCCGGGCGGATCAGCGAGATCCGGGTCTCCAGCACCGGCAGGCCGCGGTCCAGGCTCTGCGCCGCGCCGCGTGCGGGCCCCCGGCCCAGGCGCTTGCGCTCGGCCAGGCGCTCGACGTCCTGGCGGCGGTAGACGCGGCTGCGGTGGTCGTGGCCGGGGCGCGACTCCAGCAGGCCGCGGCTCACGTAGGCATAGAGCGTGGCGGCGCTGATGCCGAGGATGCGGCAGGCTTCGGCGGCCGGGATCAGGTCGCTGTCCATCGGGACTTATTGATCGAGACGATCAAGATTGATCAACCGGTGACAGGGTGCCACATTGCCGCTGCCGCGCCCATGTCCGCGCCGCATCGCTCCGCTGCCAGGCCAGGAACCGACCATGTCCCAATCCGTTTCCGCCGCTTCTGCCGCCGCCCCTGCTTCCGCGGGGGGCAGGTTCCGCGCCGCGCTGGCGGCCGAGTCGCCGCTGCAGGTGATCGGCGCGATCAATGCCAACCATGCGTTGCTGGCGAAGCGCGCCGGCTACCGCGCGATCTACCTGTCCGGCGGCGGCGTGGCCGCCGGTTCGCTGGGCCTGCCGGACCTGGGCATCAACACCCTGGACGACGTGCTGGTCGACACCCGACGCATCACCGACGTGTGCGACCTGCCGCTGCTGGTGGACATCGACACCGGCTTCGGCCCGAGCGCGTTCAACATCGAGCGCACGGTCAAGTCGCTGATCAAGGCCGGCGCGGCCGCGTGCCACATCGAGGACCAGGTCGGCGCCAAGCGCTGCGGGCATCGTCCGGGCAAGGAGATCGTGCCGCAGGGCGAGATGGTCGACCGGGTCAAGGCCGCGGCCGACGCGAAGACCGACGCGGACTTCTTCCTGATCGCGCGCACCGACGCCATCGCGGTGGACGGCGTGGATGCGGCGATCGAGCGCGCCATCGCCTGCGTGGAGGCCGGCGCCGACGGCATCTTCGCCGAGGCCGCCTACGACCTGCCGACCTACAAGCGCTTCGTGGAATCGGTACGCGCGCCGGTGCTGGCCAACATCACCGAGTTCGGCAAGACCCCGTTGTTCACCCGCGACGAACTGGCTTCGGTGGGCGTGGCGATCCAGCTGTTCCCGCTGTCGGCGTTCCGCGCGGCCAACAAGGCCGCGGAGAACGTGTACCAGGCCATCCGTCGCGACGGCCATCAGAGAGCAGTGCTCGACGACATGCAGACCCGCGAGGAGCTGTACGAACGGATCGGCTACCACGCCTTCGAGTCCAGGCTCGATGCACTGTTCGCGGCGAAGAAGTGAGGTTTTTCCCTTCTCCCCTCCGGGAGAAGGTGGCGCGCAGCGCCGGATGAGGGGCGGGCACGCAGCGAGGGTTCAACCGGAGCTGCGTCTCCCACCCTCACCCCAACCCCTCTCACGGAGGGAGAGGGGCTCAAGCAGGGCTCTCTCTCCTTGGGGATGGCCTGAGGCTTCCAAATCCATCGAGGTGATGAAATGAGCGAGACCACCACCACCCCCTTCAAGCCGAAGAAGTCGGTCGCCCTCAGCGGCACCGCCGCCGGCAACACCGCGCTGTGCACGGTCGGCCGCAGCGGCAACGACCTGCACTACCGCGGCTACGACATCCTCGACCTGGCCACGACCAGCGAGTTCGAGGAGATCGCCCACCTGCTGGTCCACGGCAAGCTGCCCAACGCCGCCGAACTGCGCGCGTACAAGGGCAAACTGAAGTCGCTGCGCGGCATCCCGGCCGCGGTCAAGGCCGCGCTGGAGCAGCTGCCGCCGTCGGCGCACCCGATGGACGTGATGCGCACCGGCGTGTCGATCCTGGGCTGCGTGTCGCCGGAGAAGGACGATCACAACCATCCCGGCGCGCGCGACATCGCCGACAGGCTGATGGCTTCGCTCGGCTCGATGCTGCTGTACTGGTACCACTGGAGCCACAACGGCAAGCGCATCGAGGTGGAAACCGATGACGACTCCATCGGCGGCCACTTCCTGCACCTGCTGCACGGACAGAAGCCGCGCGAGTCGTGGGTGCGGGCGATGCACACCTCGCTGGTCCTGTACGCCGAGCACGAGTTCAACGCCTCCACCTTCACCGCGCGGGTGATCGCCGGCACCGGCAGCGACATGCACAGCTGCATCGCCGGGGCGATCGGCGCGCTGCGCGGGCCGAAGCATGGCGGCGCCAACGAGGTCGCCTTCGAGGTGCAGAAGCGCTACGGCACCCCGGACGAGGCCGAGGCCGACATCAAGGCCCGGGTCGAGCGCAGGGAAGTGGTGATCGGCTTCGGCCACCCGGTCTACACCGTCGGCGATCCGCGCAACCAGGTGATCAAGCAGGTCGCCCATGACCTGTCGGCCGAACAGTCGAGCATGAAGATGTACGCCATCGCCGAGCGGCTGGAGGCGGTGATGTGGGACATCAAGAAGATGTTCCCCAACCTGGACTGGTTCAGTGCGGTCAGCTACCACATGATGGGCGTGCCCACCGCGATGTTCACCCCGCTTTTTGTGATCGCCCGCACATCCGGCTGGAGCGCGCACGTGATCGAACAGCGGATCGATGGCAAGATCATCCGGCCCAGCGCCAACTACACCGGTCCGGAGAACCTGGAGTTCGTCCCGATCGAGCGGCGCGGGTAGGGGATGCACATGACGACGCGGATGCTCGGGGGGAGCGATGCGCGAGGGGATCTACCGAAAGACCGACGCTGGTCGCGACGAAATCCGTGACCGGTCCCGGCGGCTGTCGCCGCCACTGCGCACCGTGCTGCTGATGGTGGACGGCCAGCGCCCGCTGGCCCAGCTGCGCGAAGTGATGGCCGGGATGAAGGCGCCCGACGACGCCCTGGAGGCGCTGCTGGCCGAAGGGCTCATCGAAGCGGTGCCTTCGGGCTTCGACGTGGCCGGGCTGGTGAGCGCGCTGGCGCCACGCGCGGGCGCCGCGGCACCCGAAGCCGCGCCTGCGCACGACGTGGCCGGAACGCCCGCGGCGACGCCAGCGCCCGAAACCGTCGCCATGCCCGAGCCTGCGACGGCCGGCTCCGACCAGTACCTCTACCTGTACCGGCGCATGAGCGAGGCGGTGCGGGCGCACCTGGGACTGCGCGGCTATTTCCTGCAGTTGAAGGTGGAACGCTGCACCGGCGCCAGCGACCTGCAGGCGTTGCTGCCGGAACTGCGGGGCGCGCTGGCCAAGGCCAAGGGCGAAAGCTTCGCCGCCGACTGGGAACAGGCGCTGGAAGTGCCGGCCTGAGCCGCGGCCGGCAGGCGCCGGCCGCGGCCCGTACGATCAGGACCGCCGGTCCGGCACCGGCCGCTCAGGCCAGCCCTTCGGCCTTCAATGCGCGCAGCACGCCGGCGTCGGCGTCCATGCGAGCGCCGAATCCGGCCAGCTGCTCCAGGCCGGACAGATCGATGCCGGTGCGCCCGGCCCAGCGCAGGGTGATGTACAGGTAGGGGTCGGCGAAGCTGCGGAAGCCGGCCAGCCATTCGCGCCCCTGCAGCTGCCGGTCGGCGGCTTCGAACAGGCCGCGCACGCGCTTGCGCGCGGCAGCCTTGACCGCATCGTGCTGCGCCGGATCCTCGATGAAGGCGGCCGGGCCGAACAGCGGCTTGAACGCCGGGTGCAGGTCCGAATTGACGAACGACAGCCAGCGCGCGGCCTCGGCGCGTTGCCGGGCGCTGCCGTCGCCGGCCAGCGCGGCCTGCGGGCAGGTGTCGGCGATGTAGCCGACGATGGCCGCGTTCTGGGTCAGCACGAAATCACCGTCCACCAGCACCGGCACCGAGCCTGCGGGGTTCAGCGCGCGGAACTCCGGGGACTTCATGTAATCGGCGTCCACCACCTGGGCGTCGAACGGCTGGCCGGTCCAGCACAGGTCGATGTGGACGGCCGTGGAGCAGGCGCCGGGCTTGGTGTAGAGCTTCATGCGGGATCCTCGGACACGTTGGGAAAGAAGCGGGCCCGCGATTATCGCGGGCCCGTCGTTCGCCTTGCGTGTCGGCCTCCGCAACGGACCGTCGTGCCGGTCCGGCTTGCGCCGCGGTCAGGTGCGGGGTTTGAGCCGCTGCACCCGGTAGAAGGTGTGGTCGCCGATGGTCGCCACCTGGTAGGCGTTGTTCCAGCTGGGGCTGGCCAGGGCATGGGCGGCGAAGTGGCTGGCGCCGGGCACGATCTCGCGGCGCTGGCCGACCGGCAGGGCCCAGTTGCGCTCGGCGCGCAGGGCCACGTCGATCGAGCGGTCCCAGGCCTTCATGTTGGCCAGCTGGGTGTTGGGCGAGACGATGGTCGGCGCGAACTGCTTGCGCGCGGTGACCACGTCGCACATCGAGTCGCCCCACAGGCCGCTGTCGCGGCGGCGCAGGGCGACCTCGGCGACGGCTTCCTGGCCGCGCTCGCTTTGGTCGCGGGCTTCCAGGTACACGGTGGTGCTCAGGCACAGCGAGTCGGCGGCCGGCTGCGGCAGGAGCTGCGACAGCCAGAGGATCCATGCCAGTTTCATCAGTTTCTCCTTGCTCCGTCTGCACGGCGCCCCGCGCCATCCCCGGTGCGGGGACGAAGCGATGGCGACGCGGGGCGTCATGGGGAGGCGGCCGGTTGTCCGCGGGCCGCCCGGGTTGCCGGCGAATCTGGAGGCCGGCTGACCCGCACAAGAGGGGCGGGTCGAGGTGGCGCGCACGATAGGGTCCGGTTTCCCAACCGAAACTGAACGGAGCCGCTTGACAGGGGGCGCTGGCACGGGGTGTGAAACCGTGATCGCCGGCAGATTTCTTTGCCTATTCAGGTACTTCCGGCGTGGCGTCGCGGCTGAACGCCGGGCTGCGGCGGCGCGCGCGGCACAACCCGGCGGCAGCGCGCGGCTGCCGGGCCGTCGTTCGCGCCCGCGTATCGAGCCGCGTCCGAGGCCGGTACCCGTACCGGTTCCGACACCGGCGGACCGCCGATCAGAGCGCGGCGGCCAGCCGGCTGCCCTGGGCGATCGCGCGCTTGGCATCCAGTTCGGCGGCCACGTCGGCACCGCCGATCAGGTGGACCGGCGCGGGCAGGCCGGCGGCCTGCAGCTGCGCCTGCAGTTCGCGCCGGGGCAGCTGTCCGGCGCATATGACCACAGTGCCGACCGGGAGCAGCTGTTCGGCGCCGTCGATGCGGATGCGCAGGCCGGCGTCGTCCACGCCCAGGTATTCCACGCCGCCGAGCATCTTCACGCCCTTGGCCTTGAGCGTGGCGCGATGGATCCAGCCGGTGGTCTTGCCCAGGCGCGTGCCGGGGCGGCCGGGGTTGCGCTGCAGCAGCCAGACTTCGCGCGCAGCAGGTTCCGGCCGCGGCCGGGCCAGGCCGCCGCGGCCGTCGCCGCCGAAATCCACGCCCCATTCGGCGCGCCAGCGGGCCGGGTCCAGGCTTGGCGAAACGCCTTCCTGGACCAGGAACTCGGCCACGTCGAAACCGATGCCACCGGCGCCGATGATCGCCACCCGCGGGCCGACCGCGACGCGGCCGGTGAGCACGTCCAGGTAGCTGGCGACCATCGGATGGCCGGCGCCGGGGAAATCGACCGGGCGCGGCACGATGCCGGTGGCCAGCACGATCTCGTCGTACCCGGCCAGCTGCGGCGGTTCCGCGCGCGTGCCCAGGCGCACGTCCACCCCGGTGTCCTCCAGCCGGTGGCGGAAATAGCGCAGGGTTTCGTGGAATTCTTCCTTGCCGGGAATCCGCTTGGCCAGGTTGAACTGGCCGCCGATCTCGGCGGCCGCATCGAACAGGGTCACCGCGTGCCCGCGCTGGGCGGCGACGGTGGCGCAGGCCAGGCCGGCCGGACCCGCGCCGACCACGGCGATGCGCTTCTTCACGATCGCCGGCAGGTAGTCGAGCTCGGTTTCCGCCGCCGCGCGCGGATTGACCAGGCAGCTGGCGACCTTGTTCTCGAACACGTGGTCCAGGCAGGCCTGGTTGCAGGCGATGCAGGTGTTGATCGCGTGGGCGCGGCCGGCGCGGGCCTTGGTCGGCCATTCCGGGTCGGCCAGCAGCGGCCGCGCCAGCGAGACCATGTCCGCCTGGCCGGCGGCGAGGATGCCTTCGGCCACGTCGGGCATGTTGATCCGGTTCACCGCCACCAGCGGCAGCGCCACGTGCGGCCTGAGCCGGGCGGTGATCCCGGCGAAGGCGCCGCGTGGCACCGAGGTGGCGATGGTCGGCACCCGTGCCTCGTGCCAGCCGATGCCCGAGTTGATGATCGTCGCCCCGGCCGCTTCCATCGCCTGGGCCTGGGCCACGATCTCGTCCCAGGCGTTGCCGTCCTCGACCAGGTCCAGCAGCGAGAGCCTGTATATGAGGATGAAGTCCGGCCCGCAGGCCTCGCGAACCCGGCGCACGATCTCCACCGCGAAGCGCATCCGCCGCGCCGCATCGCCGCCCCAGGCGTCGTCGCGGCGGTTGGTGCGCGGGGCGGTGAACTGGTTGATCAGATAGCCTTCCGAGCCCATCACCTCGACGCCGTCGTAGCCGGCCTCGCGCGCGCGCGCGGCGGCACTGGCGAAGGCCGCGATCTGGCGCTCCACGCCGCGCGCGGACAGGGCGCGCGGGGTGAATGGATTGATCGGCGCCTTCAGCCTGGACGGCGCCACCGACAGCGGGTGGTAGCCGTAGCGGCCGGCGTGCAGCAGCTGTAGGCAGATCTTCGCGCCGTGTTCGTGCACGGCGCGGGTGACCTGCCGGTGCGGGGTTGCTTCCCACGGCCAGGACAGCTTGCCGCCGAACGGCTTGAGCCAGCCGACCAGGTTCGGCGCGAAGCCGCCGGTGACGATCAGCCCTGCACCGCCGGCGGCGCGCTCGGCGAAATAGGCCGCCAGCCTGGGGAAGTCGCGGGCGCGATCCTCCAGGCCGGTGTGCATCGACCCCATCAGCACGCGGTTGCGCAGGGTGGTGAAGCCGAGGTCCAGCGGCGCGAACAGGTGGGGATAGGGCGTGTCGCTGGCGGGTGGGCTGGCTGGCGTCATTGCACGGATACGCTTGCGTATGGATGGCCCATCGTCCCGCCAAATACTGACGGCGGCAAGCGTGGCCGCTCGGCGATGCGCCGGGCCGGGCTGTTCCGCGCCCGGCCCGGCGCAGTCTGGCCGGCTAGTTCCAGCCGGCCAGGGCCAGCTTGCCGATGGTGCCGCCGGACTCCAGGCGCCGGTGTGCCTCGCGCAGGTGGGCGGCATCGATCGGACCGAGCACCTCGGTCAGTGTGGTGCGCAACGCTCCGGCTTCCACCAGGCTGCCGACCCGGGCCAGGATCCGGTGCTGGCAGATCATGTCCGCGGTGCGGAAGCGCGGCCGCGCGAACATGAATTCCCAGTGGATGCCGATGCACTTGGCCTTGTAGGGATCGCCAATGCGCAGCGCGCCGGACGGCTCGACGATCAGGCCGACATGGCCTTGCGGAGCGAGCAGCTCGCCCAGCGTGTCCCAGTAGCGGTCGGTGTCGGCCAGGTTGATCGCCGCATCGACATTGTCGAAGCCCAGCGCCTGCAGCTGCGGCGCGAGCGGCTGGCGATGGTCGACCACGTGGTGTGCGCCCATCCGCAGGCACCAGTCGCGCGTCTGCGGGCGCGAGGCGCTGGCGATGACGGTGAAGCCGGCGTGCCGCGCCAGCTGGATGGCGATCGAGCCGACGCCGCCGGCGCCGCCGATCACGAGCAGGCTGCGGCCGTTGTCCTCGTCGTCGAAATCGAACGGCATGCGCTCGAACAGCAGTTCCCAGGCGGTGATCGTGGTCAGCGGCAGCGCGGCGGCCTCGGCGAAGTCCAGCGTGGTCGGCTTGGGCCCGGCCAGGCGCTCGTCGACCAGCTGGTACTGCGCGTTGCAGCCGGGACGGGTGACGTCGCCGGCGTAATAGACCTCGTCGCCGGGCTGGAACAGGGCCACTCCGGTACCGACGGCTTCCACCACGCCGGCCGCATCGAAACCGAGTACCCGCGGCTGCGGTTCGTCCTGCGTCCCGGCGCCGGGCCTGGGCGCGCGCAGCTTGGCGTCGACCGGGTTCACCGAAATCGCCTCGACCCGGACCAGCAGGTCGTGCGGTCCGGGCTCCGGGCGGGGCAGGTTGGCGTCCTGCAGCGAAGCGGGGTCGTCGATGGGCAGGTGGCGGGTCAGGACCACGGCTTTCATGTGTTCATCCGGTCAAGGGCCGATGCGAGTATGGCGTCCCCGGACCAACTGGTCCCGGATAGCTAGCACGGATTCGAATCCAGGAAGCTTGCGGACTTGGCCCGGATGAGCAAAAGTGCAACGGGATCGACGGTCTTCACATGTTATGGTACTGTTAACACCATCTTCACCTGTTCCCGCCTAGGCTTTCGCGGGACGACGTGCAGAACGGCCGTCAGGAATGTCCGCCGGATTTGGAGTACGCGGGCATCTGTAATTGTGACCCCTGAGGCAACACAGTTTCTTTACCCCCGAATCAGCAAGGAGCTAGATGAGATGAACAAGAAACTTCTGACCGCTGCGCTACTCGGCGGCCTCGCCGTGGCGCAGGCTGCATCCGCGCAGGAGTTCGACGACCGCTGGTACCTGACCGGTTCGGCGGGCTTCAACTTCCAAGACAGCGGCCGTGGCACCGAAGACGTCCCGTATCTGGGCCTGGGCCTGGGCAAGTTCATCAGCCCGAATTGGTCCATCGACGGCGAGCTGAACTACCAGAATCCCGGCCTGAACAGCAACCGGCACCTGAACTGGAGCCAGTACGGCGTTTCGCTGGACTTCCGTCGCTTCCTGATCGCCGAAGGCCGCGAGTACAACCCGTACTTCCTGTTCGGCGTCGGCTACCAGCAGGCCGAAGAAGAGTGGGATGCGAACCCGAACCCGGATTCGCCGCAGCAGCGCGAGGACGGCAACCTGGCCGCCAAGGTCGGCGTCGGCCTGCAGACCACGTTCGATCAGCGCGTGGCCGTGCGCGCCGAAGTCGCCTACCGTGCCGACTTCGACGACCGCAGCGTCAACGCGCCGAACGAAGACTGGTTCGGTGACGTGCTCGCTTCGATCGGCCTGGTGATTCCGCTGGGCCCGCCGCCGGTCGCCCCGCCGCCGCCGGCTCCGGTTGCGCCGAGCTGCGCCGACCTGGATGACGACGGCGACGGCGTCAACAACTGCGACGACAAGTGCCCCGACACCAAGCCGGGTACGATCGTCGGTCCGGACGGCTGCCCGGTGCCGGTGTCGATCGACCTGAAGGGCGTGAACTTCGACTTCGACAAGGCGACCCTGCGTCCGGATGCCCTGTCGATCCTGGGCGAAGCCACCGAGATCCTGCGCCGGTATCCGGAGCTGCGCGTCGAAGTGGCCGGTCACACCGACCTGTGCGGTCCGGATGACTACAACCAGAAGCTGTCGGAGCGTCGTGCTACCACGGTGTTCGAGTACCTGACCAGCAACGGCATCGATGCCTCGCGTCTGGTGGGCCCGGTGGGTTACGGCGAGAGCCGTCCGCTGGAGCCGACTCCGCAGACCTTCCCGGCCTGCAAGAACGAGACCAACCGCCGTACCGAGCTGAACGTCCAGAACTGATCGGACGCCAAGCTGCAAGACCACAAGGCCCGGCATCGCCGGGCCTTGTTTTTTTTGGATGCATTGCGCGATTCGGAAAGGCGCCGCCGGTAATCCTTGAATCGTTCCTGGTGGCTGCCTACACTCGGCCGCATCGCCTTGCGGAGTCACCCTGATGCGCCTCCTCGTCGCTGCCGGCCTGTTTGGCCTCGCTTTCCTCCCGGCCGCAGCGATCGCCGCGGCGGACTGTTCCGGTTCGCTGGTGCCGCCGCCGCTGCCGCTTCCGGCGACCGTGGTGGCTCCTGTGGCCGCCGAACTGGGATCGCGCACTTCGCAGCTGGGCATGCCCAGCGGCGTGCTGGCGCCTGTATCCGATTCGGCCCAGTCGCTGGATCGCGTGCTGCTGCGCTTGCGCATCGAAGGGTGCCGCAACATCGCCAAGGCGTTGCCGGCCGCTGCGGCGGCGGCGGATCCGAACGATCCGGCCGCCTACAAGCCGAAGACCGAATTCGACAACACCCCCTGGCGCTTCAATATGACCCAGGGTGGCAAGCGCATGACCGCCGACGAGTTCGATGCATGGATGAAGGCGCGCGGCGTGCGCGTGGCCAAGGGCAAGCCGGCCGCCGCCGAGGTGGCGCCTGCCACCGCGGCACCGGCCACGCCTCCGTCGGACTGACGGTATGCCGATGGACGGGAAGCCTTCCCGTCCCCGTGCAGTGCGGACGGTCGCTGCAGCTGGCGGTGCCGGCGTGCGGCGGCATGGGCTGGCACGCGTCCTGTCGAAGGCCGGAGTCTGTTCCCGCAGCGATGCAGCCGAGTTGATCCGCGGCGGACGCGTGCGCGTGGATGGGCGCATCGTCCGCGATCCGGAATATCCGTTGCACGACGGCATGCGCCGCGTCAGCGTGGAGGGGCTCGATGCGCCCGCGCCGGAGCGCCGCTATCTGATGCTGAACAAGCCGCGCGGGCTGGTGACCACCACGCGCGACGAGCAGGGCCGCGACACCGTCTACCGCTGCCTGGAGGGCAGCGGCCTGCCTTGGCTGGCGCCGGTCGGGCGGCTGGACAAGGCCAGCGAGGGACTGCTGCTCTTCAGCAACGACCCGCAATGGGCGGCTGCGATCCTCGATCCGGCCACCGGGCCGGACAAGACCTACCACGTGCAGATCGACCGCTTGGCGGATGACGCGCTGCTGGAATCACTGCGGACGGGAACGGTGGATGCGGGCGAACGCCTGCAGGCCAGGTCGGTTTCGCTGCTGCGCGGCGGTTCGCGCAATGCATGGCTGGAGGTGGTGCTGGACGAAGGCCGCAACCGGCAGATCCGGCGCCTGCTGGCGGCTTTCGATGTCGGCGTGCTGCGGCTGGTGCGGGTGGCGATCGGCGGGTTGCAGCTGGGTACCCTGGCGAAGGGCGCATGGCGCGAACTGGATGCCGCCGAACGTCGATCGCTGCTCGCCGCCGAACCATCGCGGCACCCCTGACGGCGCATGCGCGGCGCTGCGTATCCCGGTCGGGACGAAGTCCTTCCCGGCTTCAGCCGCCGGCCACGCCCAGTTCGCGGCCGATCCGGATGAACGCATCGATCGCGCGATCCAGCTGCCCGCGGGTATGCGCGGCGCTCATCTGGGTACGGATCCGCGCCTGTCCCTGCGGCACCACCGGGAAGAAGAAGCCGATCGCATAGATGCCTTCCTCCAGCAGGCGCGTGGCGAACTTCTGCGCCAGCGGCGCGTCGTACAGCATCACCGGGCAGATCGGGTGTGTGCCGGGCTTGATGTCGAAGCCGGCGGCGCCCATGCGCTCGCGGAAATAGGCGGTGTTTTCCTGCAGCCGGGTGCGCAGCTCGCCGGCTGAGGCCAGCATGTCGAACGCCTTGGTGCCGGCGGCGACTACGTGCGGCGGCAGCGAATTGGAGAACAGGTAGGGGCGCGAACGCTGGCGCAGCAGCTCGACGACTTCGGCGCGCGCGGTGGTGAAGCCACCCAGCGCGCCGCCCATGGCCTTGCCCAGGGTGCCGGTGAAGATGTCGATCCGGTCCAGCACGCCCTTGACCTCGGCCGAACCCCGGCCGGTCGCGCCGAGGAAGCCGGTGGCGTGGCATTCGTCGATGTGGACCAGCGCGTCGTACTGCTTCGCCAGCGCGGTGATCTCGTCCAGCGGGGCGATGAAGCCGTCCATCGAGAACACCCCGTCGGTGGTGACCAGGACCGTGCGCGCGCCGTCGGCACGGGCCTGCTGCAGCTGCTTCTCCAGGTCGGCCATGTCGCAGTTGGCGTAGCGGTAGCGCCGGGCCTTGCACAGGCGCACGCCGTCGATGATCGAGGCGTGGTTGAGCGCGTCGGAGATGATCGCGTCGTGTTCGTCCAGCAGCGGCTCGAACAGGCCGCCGTTGGCGTCGAAGCAGGCCGCGTACAGGATCGTGTCCTGGGTGCCGAAGAACTCGGCGATGGTCCGCTCCAGCTGCTTGTGCAGGTCCTGGGTGCCGCAGATGAAGCGCACCGAGGCCATGCCGAAGCCGTGGCTGTCCAGCGCGTCCTTGGCCGCGGCGATGATGTCCGGGTGGTCGGCCAGCCCCAGGTAGTTGTTGGCGCAGAAATTCAGCACCCGGCGCCCGTCGGCCAGTTCGATCTCCGCCGACTGCGGGCTGCTGATGATCCGCTCGGCCTTGAACAGGCCCTGTTCGCGCAGGCCCTCCAGCTGGGCGGCGTAGCGGGCCAGGGCGGCGTCGGACATGGCGCAAATCCTTTACGTGAAAGGGAAAAGCGGATTTTACCCGGTCCGGCGCCGACACCCTCTTAATGCTGATCGGCTATAAGACGCGGCCCCTTATTCATTTCCCGTATAGAACCTGAATAGGGACTATGCCGCTACCGGCCACGGGCCATGACGATGGGGACGAACCGATGCTGCAGCGACACGACAAGGGAAGCGGTGCCGGCGGGAGGCCGCAGGTCTGGCTGGCCGGAGCCCTGGCCTGCGCCTTGGCGGGCCCGGCACTGGCCCAGCAGAAGCCCACCGTGGAGGAGCTGCAGCGTCGCCTCGAGGCGCTGGAGCAGCGCTACGGGGCCAGCGAGGCGGTCACCGCGGACGGCCAGACGCTGGACCTGGCCGCGCTCGACCAGCGCCTGCGGGTGCTGGAACGCAACCTCGAATTGCAGGAAGAGGCCCGCGAGGCCAAGGAAAAGACCGCGGCCGTGGTCACGGTCAACGACAAGGGCGCTTCGCTCAAATCGGCCGATGGCGGCTACGAGGTGAAGATCCGCGGCCTGCTGCAGGGAGACGGCCGCTTCTACGGCAGCGATGTACCGGCCGGCACCAACGACACCTTCCTGTTGCGCACCGCGCGCCCGATCTTCGAGGGCACGCTGGGCAAGTGGGTCGGCTACCGCTTCACTCCGGAATTCGCCGGCGACAGCGCCAGCATCGTCGATGCCTACGCCGACCTGAAGTTCTCGCCGGCGGCGACGGTGCGGGTGGGCAAGTTCACCTCGCCGGTGGGCCTGGAGCGGCTGGAGTCGTCCTCGGCACTGTCGGCCGTCGAGCGCTCGCTGGCCAGCGAGCTGGCGCCGAACCGCGACATCGGCGCGCAGCTGCAGGGCGAGCTGGCGGGCGGAACCGTCGGTTACGCGATCGGCGTGTTCAACGGCACGGTGGACGGGCGCGACGCGGTCACCACCAACCCGGACGATGATTTCGAGTTCGCCGGCCGCCTGTTCTTCGAGCCGTTCAAGAACGACGCGGACTTCTGGTCCGGCCTGGGCTTCGGCATCGGCGGCAGCGTCGGCGACACCGAAGGCACCGGCAACAACTTCCTGCCGCGCTACCGCACGCCGGGCCAGCTGCAGTTCTTCAACTACCTCGGCACGGTGGCCGCGGACGGAAACCGGACCCGCTGGTCGCCGCAGGGCTACTTCTACCACAACGGTTTCGGGCTGCTGGCCGAGTACATCGAGTCCAGCCAGGACCTGCTGGCGGCGGACGCCACCCGGGCCAAGCTGGAGAACACCGCCTGGCAGGCCACCGTCAGCTGGATCCTGACCGGCGAGGATGCGAGCTATCGCGGCCTGGCCAAGCCGGCCAGCCCCTTCAATCCCGGCAAGGGCGGCTGGGGCGCCTGGGAGCTGGTCGGGCGCTACAGCGCGCTGGACGTGGACGACGATGCGTTCCCGCTGTTCGCCGACCCGGGCGTGTCCGCGCGCAGCGCCCGCTCCTGGACCGTCGGCGTCAACTGGTACCTCAGCAGCAACCTGAAACTGGTCGCCAACTACCTGCAGACCAGCTTCGACGGCGGCGCCGCCGCCGGCGCCGACCGCCCGGACGAGAAGGCGGTGTTCACCCGGCTGCAGGTCGCGTTCTGACCTGCCTTCCATCCGACCAACCGGAGCGATCCCCATGAACAAGCACAACCGCCGCAGGTTCGCCTTCCGCGCCGCCGCCGCCGTCTTCGGACTGGCGCTGGCGGTGGGGGCGGTGGCCAAGGACGCCAAACTGCTCAACGTGTCCTACGATCCCACCCGCGAGCTCTACCGCGACTACAACGCCGCCTTCGCCAGGCACTGGCAGGAGACCAAGGGCCAGAAGGTCGAGATCGAGGCCTCCCACGGCGGTTCGGGCAAGCAGGCCCGCGCCGTGATCGACGGGCTGGAGGCCGACGTGGTCACCCTGGCCCTGGCCTACGACATCGACTCGATCTCCGAGAAGGCCAAGCTGTTCCCGGCCGACTGGCAGAAGCGCCTGCCGGACAACAGCACGCCGTACACCTCCACGATCGTGTTCCTGGTGCGCAAAGGCAATCCGAAGGGCATCCGCGACTGGCCCGACCTGCTCAAGTCCGGCGTGTCGGTGATCACCCCGAACCCCAAGACCTCCGGTGGCGCGCGCTGGAACTACCTGGCGGCCTGGGCGTTCGCGTCGAAGATCTACAAGGGCGACGAGGACAAGATCCGCGGCTTCATGACCGCGCTGTTCCGCAACGTGCCGGTGCTCGATACCGGTGCGCGCGGCGCGACCACCACCTTCGTCCAGCGCGGCATCGGCGACGTGCTGCTGGCCTGGGAGAACGAGGCCTTCCTGTCGATCGAGGAACTGGGCCCTGACAAGTTCGACATCGTGGTGCCCTCGCTGTCGATCCTGGCCGAACCGCCGGTGGCGCTGGTCGACAGGAACGTCGACAAGCACGGGACCCGCGAGGTCGCGCAGGCGTACCTGGAGTACCTGTACTCGCCGGAAGGCCAGAAGATCGCAGCCAAGCACTATTACCGCCCGCGCAAGCCGGAGTATGCCGATCCGGCGGACATCGCGCGCTTTCCGAAGGTGGAGCTGATCACCCTCGACGGCGTGTTCGGTTCCTGGGCGGCGGCGCAGAAGCGGCACTTCGCCGACGGCGGCGAATTCGACCAGATCCTGGCGAACAAGTGACGCATCCGCCGCCCCCGCCGCAACGGATCCCGCGATGAGCGCAACGCCCATCCTCGACCACGATCGATCCACGCCGCCTTCGGGCGGCGTGGACTTGCGTGCGCGCCGCCACCGCCGGGTGATCCCCGGTTTCGGGCTGAGCCTGGGCTACACGCTGGCCTGGCTGGGGCTGATCGTGCTGATTCCGCTGGCCGGCGTGTTCGTACACTCGGCGCAACTGGGCTGGGACGGCCTGTGGCGGATCTGGACCGAGCCGCGCGTGCTGGCCGCCCTGCGGATCAGCTTCGGCACCGCGCTGGCCGCGGCCGCGTTCAACGCGGTCATGGGCACCCTGGTCGCGTGGGTGTTCGTGCGCTACCGCTTCCCCGGCCGGCGCCTGTTCGACGCGATGATCGACCTGCCGTTCGCGCTGCCGACCGCGGTGGCGGGCATCGCCCTGACCGCGCTGTACGGACCCAACGGCTGGATCGGACGCTGGCTGGAGGCCGCGGGCATCCAGGTCGCGTACACGCCGCTGGGGATCACGGTCGCGCTGGTGTTCATCGGCCTGCCGTTCGTGGTGCGCGTGGTGCAGCCGGTGCTGGCCGAGACCGAGCGCGAGCTGGAGGAGGCGGCGGCGACGCTCGGCGCCAGCCGCTGGCAGACCGTGCGCCGGGTGGTGCTGCCGGCGACCTGGCCGGCGGTGCTGGCCGGCTTCGCGCTCGCCTTCGCCCGCGGCGTGGGCGAGTACGGCTCGGTGATCTTCATCGCCGGCAACATCCCGCAGGTGTCGGAGATCGCGCCGCTGCTGATCACGATCAAGCTGGAGGAATTCGACTACGCCGGGGCGACCGCCATCGCGCTGGCCATGCTGCTGCTGTCGTTCGCGGTGCTGCTGCTGATCAACACGCTGCAGTCGCGTCTGGTGCGCGGCGAGCGCCGGAGGGGGGGCTGAGATGGGTGATACATTGACCGGCGTCCTTGCCGCCACCGCCGGCGATACCGGGAAGGCCTACGTGGAACGCGCGCACTCCCGCAGCCGCGCCCGCCCCGCCTCGCCGACCAGCGAGCCGCGCTGGGTGCAGGCCGTGCTGATCCTGCTGGCGCTGGCGTTCCTGCTGGCGTTCCTGCTGCTGCCGCTGCTGCTGGTGTTCGTCGAGGCGCTGCGCGGCGGCATGGCCGCGTTCTGGAAGGCGGTCACCGATCCCGATGCGCTGGCCGCGATCCGGCTGACCCTGCTGGTCACCGCGGTGGTGGTCCCGCTGAACCTGGTGTTCGGCGTCGCCGCCGCCTGGGCGGTGAGCAAGCACGAGTTCCGTGGCAAACGCTGGCTGGTGAGCCTGATCGACCTGCCGTTCGCGGTGTCGCCGGTCGTGGCCGGCCTGGTGTTCATCCTGATCTTCGGCGCGCAGGGCTGGGCCTGGCCGCTGATCGACGAAGGCTGGCGCGGCACGCTGCCTTTGCTGGGCGAGGTCCACCTGCAGCTGCCGAAGATCGTGTTCGCGCTGCCGGGCATCGTGCTGGCCACGCTGTTCGTGACCTTCCCGTTCATCGCCCGCGAGCTGATGCCGCTGATGGAGCAGCAGGGCGCCGACGAGGAGCTGGCGGCGATGAGCCTGGGCGCCAGCGGCTGGCAGGCGTTCTGGCGGGTGACCCTGCCCAACATCCGCTGGGCGCTGCTGTACGGCGTGCTGCTGTCCGGCGCCCGGGCGATGGGCGAGTTCGGCGCGGTGTCGGTGGTGTCGGGCCACATCCGCGGCCGCACCAACACGCTGCCACTGCACGTGGAGATCCTCTACAACGAGTATTCCTACAGCGCCGCCTTCGCCGTTGCATCGCTGCTTGCACTGAGCGGGCTGGTCACGCTGGTGCTCAAGACCTACCTGGAATGGCGCCACGGCGAATCGCTGGCCGCCAACCACCGCCGCTGAGGAGATGCGAATGGCGATCCGGATCGAACAACTGCACAAGCATTTCGGCGCGTTCGCGGCGCTGGACGGCATCGACCTGGAGATCCGCCAGGGCGAACTTCTGGCGCTGCTCGGCCCATCGGGTTCGGGCAAGACCACGCTGCTGCGCGTGATCGCCGGGCTGGAGCATCCCGACGGCGGCCGCGTGCTGTTCGGCGGCGAGGACGCGACCCAGCTCAGCGTGCAGGAACGCCGCGTCGGCTTCGTGTTCCAGCATTACGCGCTGTTCCGCCACCTGACCGTGGCCGACAACATCGCCTTCGGCCTGAACGTGCGGCGCGGCCGCGAGCGCTGGCCGGCGGCGAGGATCGCCGGGCGGGTCGAGGAACTGCTGTCGCTGGTGCAGCTGCAGGGCCTGGGCGGGCGCTATCCGGCGCAGCTGTCCGGCGGCCAGCGCCAGCGCGTGGCGCTGGCGCGCGCGCTGGCGATCGAGCCGCGCGTGCTGCTGCTGGACGAACCGTTCGGTGCGCTCGACGCCCAGGTGCGGCGCGACCTGCGCGGCTGGCTGCGGCAACTGCATGAGCAGACCGGATTGACCACTGTGTTCGTGACCCACGACCAGGAAGAGGCGCTGGAACTGGCCGATCGCGTCGCGATCCTCAACCACGGCCGGATCGAGCAGCTGGCCACGCCGGCCGAAGCCTACGACCGCCCGGCCACGCCGTTCGTCTATTCCTTCGTCGGGGCGGTCAACCGCTTGCGCGGGCACCGCCAGGGCGACCGCATCGAAGTCGCCGGCCTGGCCTTGCCGGCCGGCGCGACGACGCCGGGCGAAGGGCCGCTGGAACTGTTCGTGCGCCCGGAGGACCTGCGCCTGGGCGGCGGCGGCTGGCCGGCGACGATCGTGGCCACCCAGCGCAGCGGTCCGCGCCTGCGCCTGCGCGCGCGCCTGGACGAAGGCGAGGGCGAGGAAGTCGAACTGGAGCTGCCGGTGGACGCCGAGCATGACCATCCTCCCGGAAGCCGCGTGGGGGTCTTGCCCGTGCGGTACGGCGCGTTCCCGACCACCCAGCCTTAGCCGCCGTACGATCCGGTCCCGCGATGCGCGCGCATTCGTGCGGCCGCGCGGAGCTGCCGCGCTGCGGGCAAGCGCCGGCAACCTGCCGGTCAGTCCATGCCGCGATGCGCGCGAGGCGATGGACGGTTTCCGTCATTACCTTTCGCAATCTGCTCGTTGCCAATCGCATTCTCCCGCAGCGCGGGAATTAACCCGTCCTTTACCCGTTCCGATCGACGCGGCGCTCAACTGGGAGCGTGTACTTCCGGGAGGACGAGGCAATGCGGATCGCGATCATCGGTGCGGGTTTCAGCGGCAGCGTGCTGGCCACCGAACTGGCGCGCAGCGCGCCGGCGGGGGTGGACCTGTGCCTGGTCGGAATGCCCGACAGCTACGGCCGCGGCGTGGCCTACGGCGAGGCCCGGCCGGAGCATCTGCTGAACGTGCGGGCCAGGGAACTGGGCGCGACCCAGGACCAGCCGGCCGAGTTCGCGCGCTGGCTGCACCTGACCCGGCGCGCCGAGGACAGCTTTCTGCCGCGGCTGGTCTATGGCGAGTACCTGTACTCGCGGTTGCAGTCGGCGGCGCAGACCTCGCTGGCGGGCTTCAACCAGGTGCAGCAGGAAGCGGTGGCGATCGACCGCGAAGGCGGCGCGTTCCGGGTGCTGCTGGCCGATGGCGCGGACTTCCTCGCCGACCGCGTGGTGCTGGCGGTCGGGGCGCTGCCGCCGCAGCGCCTGCAGGGCGTGGGGCCGCGACTGCTGGTCGACCCGGGCTACGTCGCCTGGCCGTGGCAGCGCAACCTGCACGGGCAGGACGCGCTGGCACGGGTGCCGAGCGAGGCGCGGGTGCTGATCGTCGGCACCGGGCTGACCATGGCCGATACGGTGGTGACCCTGCTCCGGCGCGGCCACCGCGGGCCGATCACCGCGGTGTCCCGGCACGGACTGCTGCCGCAGGCGCACCTGGACGAACCGGGCCCGGCCATCGCGCTGCCGCCGAACGTGCTGCATGCGCTCAACAGCGCCGACGTGGGCCTGCTGCTGCGCACGCTCCGCAGCCTGGCGCCGATCGTGCCGGACTGGCGCGGCCTGATCGACGCGTTGCGGCCCTATCTGCAGGGCTACTGGAAGACGCTGCCCGACGAGCAGCGCGGTCGCTTCCTGCGCCACCTGCGTTCGTACTGGGAGATCGTCCGCCACCGCCTGGCGCCGAGCGTGCACGAGGAACTGCAGCGGCTGCGCGAGCAGGGCCAGTTGCGGATCCGCGCCGGCCGCCTGCTGCGCGCGCGGCGCGGAGAGGCCGCGATCGAAGTGGTCGTGCGCGAGCGCGGCCAGGCGCATGCCTCCGCCGAACAGTACGACGTGCTGGTCCGCGCCACCGGCCTGGACACCGACATCGAGCGCACCAGCCATCCGCTGATCGGCCAGCTCAGGGACGCGGGCACGATCAGCCCCGATCCGTTCGGGCTGGGCCTGCGCGCCACTGGCCAGTTCGAGGCGCTCGATCGCCACGGCAGGCCGGTGCGGGACCTGTACTGCATCGGTCCGCTGCTGCGCGGTCAGGTGTGGGAGATCACCGCCGTGCCCGAACTGCGCGTGGCGGCACGGCAACTGGCCGCCCATCTGCTGAAGGCCGAGGCTCCGGGCAGGGAGTCGCGCGAGGCCGCGCCGCGCGCCGCGTCGCGCGGCGGCTGAACCGGCCGGATCGGGCCGTTCCGGCCGGCAACGAGGTGAAACGCCGGGTCGCGTGACATTTGTCCGCCCGGCGGGTCGGAACTACCCTGTGCGTACGCGATGAACAGGGTTTGGCTTACCGCATGGACTTCAACGGCCGGGACAGGCTGGTCGCCGCGCTTGACGCGGCGGTCGGACTCCGGAACGAGCGCGCCGTCACCGCCGCCTTGAGCGAGGCGCTGGCCGGGCTGTTCGTCGACCACGGTTTCGAATTGCCGGGCGCCGTGCTCAAGCCCATCGCCGACCACTATGCGCGGCGCGAACTCTACGTGAGCCCGACGCTGGGCTACAGCGTGGTGGCGATGACCTGGGGCCCGGGCCAGCGTACCCCCATCCACGACCACGACGGCGCCTGGTGTGTGGAAGGCGTGTGGCGCGGCAACCTGGCGATCACCCGCTACGAGCCGTGCGAACGCGATGGCCCGCGCTGGCGTTTCGCCGACGCGGGCACCATCCACGCCGGCCCGGGCTCGACCGGCAGCCTGATCCCGCCCTCCGAATACCATGCCATCCGCAACGTGAGCGATGAGGCCATCGCCGTGTCGCTGCACGTCTACGAGCACCGGTTGCGGCATTGCCGGGTGTTCGAGGCGGACGAGGCGGCCGGCGCGGGCTGGATGCGCAGCGAGCAGCGGCGCCTGGCGATCGACGGCGAGCCCTGATGCCACGCCGGTCGTCGGACCGGGATCGTGCGTCCTCTGGTCCGCGCCCACCCGCATGCCTGTGTCGCGGCTGCATACGCATGGCACTGCGGCCCGATCCGCGTCCACCGCCAGTCCCGGCCACCTTTTGATGTCTTGGAAATGACTTGTCCGGACACGGTCTGGCACCCGTCTGGCCGGGGCTTGACGCCGGGAATGTTGCATCGCAATATCGGGTCGGTTAATTATTTGTGAAGCCGTGAGCGCGTTCGCGGAACGCCCACGGTCCCGCCGCTGCTGCAGCACCCCACCGACAGGAGATCCAGGATGAAGCCGTACAAGCTCGCCGCATCGCTCGCCGTTGTGCTGTCCCTCTGTCCGCTCGCTGCCTTCGCGCAGGATGCCGAAGAGGAATCCTCTCCCCTGACCTGGTCGGTCGCCGCGGTATCGGACTACGTCTGGCGCGGCGTCTCGCAGAGCGACGAGGATCCGACCCTGCAGGCCGGCCTGACTTATTCACACGAATCCGGCTTCTACGTGGGGACCTGGGGTTCGGGCGTGGACTTCGGCCCTGGCGACCCGAGCGTGGAGGTCGACGGCTTCGTCGGCTACAACGTCGACTTCAGCGACGCAGTCAACTTCGACGTGATGATCAACCGCTACATGTATCCGGACGCCGGTGGCCTGAACTTCAACGAGCTGATCACCAAGACCACGTTCATCGACACCTACAGTCTTACCGTGGCCTACAGCAACGATTTCGGCGGCACCGACGAGGATGCGTGGTACTTCAACGCCGGCGGCAGCTGGGAACTGCCCCACGAGTTCGGCCTCAGCGCCGGGGTGGGTTACAACATGACCGACGACGCGCTGGGCGACGACTACGTCGACTGGAACATCGGCGTGAGCCGGAGCTGGGGCCTGTTCACCGCCGCGCTGGCCTACGTCGGCACCGACGGCAGCGGCAATGACCTGTTCGGCGACCTCGGTGACGACCGCGTCGTCCTGACCCTTTCCGTGGGCAACTGATCCCGCCGCGCCGGCATCACCGGACCAAGGAAAAGGCGCCGGAGGGCGCCTTTTCCTTGCCGCAACCGCGCCGTGCCGGCACGCGCGTCAGGTCCAGCTCAGCACCACCTTGCCGGCCTTGCCCTGTTCCATCAGGTCGAAGCCGTGCTGGAACTCGTCGATCGGCAGCTGGTGGGTCAGCACCTTGCCCAGCGGGAAGCCGGACAGCACCAGCTGGGTCATCTTGTACCAGGTCTCGTACATCTTGCGGCCGTAGATGCCCTGCACGGTCAGGCCCTTGAAGATGATCCGGTCCCAGTCCACGCCGGCGCCCTTGGGCAGGATCCCGAGCAGCGCGATCCGGCCGCCGTGGTACATGCAGTCGAGCATGTCGTTGAACGCGCGCGGGTTGCCGCTCATCTCCAGGCCGACGTCGAAGCCTTCCATGTGCAGGTCGTTCATCACGTCCTTGAGCGACTGGTTGGCGACGTTGACCACGCGGGTGGCGCCCATGTCGGCGGCCAGCTTCAGGCGGAAGTCGTTGACGTCGGTGACCACCACGTTGCGCGCGCCGATGTGCTTGCAGATGCCGGCGGCGATGATCCCGATCGGGCCGGCGCCGGTGATCAGCACGTCCTCGCCGACCACGTCGAACTCCAGCGCGCAGTGCGCGGCGTTGCCGTAGGGATCGAAGAAGGCGGCCAGCTCCGACGGCACCGGGTCGGGGATCGGCCACAGGTTGGAGGCCGGCATCACGATGTACTCGGCGAAGGCGCCGTCGCGGTTGACCCCGATCCCGATCGTGTGCGGGCACAGGTGCTGGCGGCCGCCGCGGCAGTTGCGGCAGTGCCCGCAGACGATGTGGCCCTCGGCCGACACGCGCTGGCCGACCTTGTAGCCGGACACGCCCGGGCCCAGCTCGGCGATGCGGCCGACGAACTCGTGGCCGATCACCAGGCCCGGCCGGATCGTGCGCTGGCTCCACTCGTCCCACAGGTAGATGTGCAGGTCGGTGCCGCAGATGGCGGTCTTCTCGACCTTGATCAGCACCTCGTTGGGGCCGGGCTCGGGCACCGGCACCTCTTCCAGCCAGATGCCCTTGGCGGCTTCGCGCTTGACCAGCGCCTTCATCGTACGGGCCATCGTCCGGGACCTCTGCTGGGAAAGGGCGACATTATAGGTTGCGTGGGAAACCAAGGCGCTGCCGGCAGCCCCTGTCGGAGCTTGCCGGGTTCGTCCGGAAAACGGCCGGGGGCATGTCCAGGATGGCCGGCGGGCGAGGGCGGAGTGTGGGAGCGGGTATCATCCGCTCCCGTCCTCGCGTCTGGGCACCGGAAAACGCCGGCCGCCGGAGCGGACACGGACCGTCCCCTACAGACCGGAACCGCTGCATGCGCATCCTGCTTGCCCGTCACGGCGAAACGCCGTGGAACGCCGAAGGCCGCTACCAGGGCCAGATCGACATTCCGCTTTCGCCCGTCGGCGAGTCGCAGGCGCGCGCGCTGGGCGAACGCCTGCGCGAGGTGCCGATCACCCGTGCGGTCGCCTCGCCGCTGTCGCGGGCGCGGCGCACCGCCGAACTGGCGCTGGGCGAGGAGCGTATGCCGATGCTGGCCCTCGATCCGGACGTGCAGGAGATCGCCCATGGCGAATGGGAGGGCCTGCTGGCCAGCGAGATCGACGAGAAGGATCCGGCGCGCCTGCGTGCCTGGCGCAACGAGCCGGACACGGTGCTGATGCCCGGCGGCGAATCGCTGCGCCAGGTGCTGGACCGGTCCTGGCGCGGCCTGGCCCGCGCCAGTGAAGGCATGGGCGAGGACGACACCCTGCTGCTGGTCGCGCATGACGCGGTCAACCGCGTGCTGCTGTGCCGGATACTGGGCCTGCCGATCGGCAAGCTGTGGACCTTCCGCCAGGCGCCGACCACGCTCAACCTGCTCGAAGGCCCGGACCTGGACCGCCTGGAAGTGGTGCGCCTGAACGACTGCGCCCACCACACACCGTTCTTCGGCGAGGCCAGGCACCGGGCGCTGTAGCCGCACGGCGGCGACGCCGGCCGTGACGGCCGGCGTTCCCGGCACCTCCCTCCGTGGATTGACGATGGCGACATCCCCGCGCTCCCTTGCCGGCTGGCTGGAGTACATCGAACGCCAGCATCCCAGCGCCATCGCACTGGGCCTGGAGCGGGTGCGCGAGGTCGCCGCCCGCCTGGGCCTGCAGCGTCCCGCCGCACAGGTCATCACCGTCGCCGGCACCAACGGCAAGGGCTCGACCGTGGCCTTCGTCGAGGCCATCGCCCGCGCCGGCGGCTGGAAGGTCGGCGCGTACACCTCGCCGCACCTGCTGCGCTACAACGAGCGCGTGCGCATCGACGGCGCCGAGGTGTCCGACGCCGCACTGGCCGAGGCCTTCGCCGCGGTGGAGGCCGCGCGCGTCGACACGCCGCTGACCTATTTCGAGTACGGCACGCTGGCGGCGCTGTGGCTGTTCCAGCGCGCCGGCCTGGACCTGGCGGTGCTGGAGGTGGGCCTGGGCGGGCGACTGGACGCGGTGAACGCGGTCGATCCGGACGTGGCGGTGATCACCACCGTGGACATCGACCACACGGACTGGCTCGGTGCCGACCGCGAGGCGATCGGCCGGGAGAAGGCCGGCATCGCCCGACCGTGGAAACCGCTGGTCCTGGGCGAGGTCGATTCGCCTTCCAGCGTGCTGCGCCATGCCTATGCCATCGGCGCCAACGCGGTGCGGCTGGGCAGCGACTTCTTCCACGAACCGGCCGATGCCGCGCACTGGCGCTGGCGCGAGGTCGGCACCGAACTGTCGTTGCCGCTGCCGCGCCTGGCGGCGCCGGCGCAGCAGGCCAACGCGGCGACGGCGATCGCCGCGCTGCGCGCCTTGCCACGGACGTTGCCCGAGCACGCGTTCGCCGAGGGCGTCGCGGCCGCGATCCTGCCCGGCCGCCTGCAGCGCTTCGAGCGCGGCGGCGTGGAGATCGTGGTCGATGTCGCCCACAACCCGCAGGCCGCGCGTGGCCTGGCGGCCTGGCTGCAGGCGCAACCGCAGGCCGACACGGCGGCCGTGTTCGCGGCGCTGGCGGACAAGGACGTGGCCGCCATCGTCGAGCCGCTGGCGGGCGCGATCGCGCGCTGGCATGTGGCCGGGCTGGAGGACGTCGCGCGTGGCCAGGACGTGGCCGCCTTCGCCGCGCGCCTGTCCGCCACCGCCGCCGGATCGGCCAGCCGCGATGCGCACGTGGCCGACGCGCTGGCGCGCGCCGTGCGCGAGGCCACGCCCGGCGGCCGCGTGCTGGTGTTCGGCTCCTTCCACACCGCCGCCGCGGCGCTGGGGTGGTTGCATTCAGGCCAATGACGGCAGCACCGCGGGCGCGCGGCCTATAATCGCTCCGGCATTCCCGCCGCGCCGTCGCGAGCCTTAGTGGATACCACGTTGAAACAACGCCTGATCGGTGGCGCCGTGCTGGTCGCGCTGGCGGTCATCTTCCTGCCCATGCTGGTCCAGGGACCGGCGCCGGACAGCGGCGTGGCCGACGTCTCCACCCGCGTGCCCGACGCGCCGGCGGGCGAATACGAAACCCGCGAACTGCCGCTGGTGGCGCCGGCCGCCGGCCAGGGCGCGTTGCCCGCACCGGCGGCGTCCGCGACGCCGGCGCAAACGGCAGGGCAGGACGCGGATGCCAGGGCGACACCCGCGGCGGCGAACCCGAATCCGGCCGATCCGGCCGTGGCTGCCGGGCAATGGGCGGTCAGCTTCGGTGCCTATGCCAGCGCGCGCGACGCCGATGCGGTGCTTTCGCGGCTGCGCCAGGCCGGGCTGGAAGGGTTCAAGGAAGAGGCCACCCTCAATGGCCGCCAGGCCTGGCGCGTGCGCGTGGGTCCCTACGCCGACCGCGCCCTGGCCGAGGCCGGCCGCCTGCAGGCGGTGCGCATCCGCAACGACGTCAATGCCCAGGTGATCGCGCTGGATGCGGGAGCCGGGACCGACGCGCTGCCGGTTTCGACTGGCAAAGCGAACGCCGCCAATCCACGGCCGGCCACGAGCCAGCCTGTCGCGAACCAGTCGACCGCAAACGCCACCGCCACGGCCGCACCGGTCCCGGCGACCCGTACCGAAGTCCTGCCGGCCGAAGAGCCGGTCCGCAAGCCCGCCACGCCGCCGGCTGCCACGACCGCTGCCGCCACCCCCGCGCCGCCGAAGGCGACGCCCGCAGCGAGCCCGGCCGCCAGTGCGCCACCGCCCGCGCCGGCGAGCCCGGCCGCCGCCGACACCGGTTTCGCGGTGCAGATGGGCGCGTTCGCCAGCGCCGCCGAGGCCAACGCGCTGCGCGACCGACTGCGCGCGGCCGGTTTCAGCGCCATCGTCCAGCCGGTGCGCACCGACAAGGGCACGCTCAACCGGGTCCGGGTCGGGCCGGTGTCCACCCGCGCCGAGGCCGAGCAGCTGAAGGCGCGCGTGGCCGGCGGCTTCGGCGCCGGCATGGTGGTGCCGCACCCGTGACCGTGGCGGTCGTCCGCGTGCGGGAGCGGTGCGGCGCATGAACACGATCGACCTGGTCCTGCTGGTGGTGATCGCCGCATCGGCGCTGTTGGGCGCGGTGCGGGGCCTGGTCGGCGCGATCGCCTCGCTGGTGGCCTGGTTCGGCGCCGGCTGGTTCGCGTTCCGCTACGGCGCCGAGCTGGCGTTCCGGTTCAGCGACGACGGCCAGCCGGGCGCAACCGAGTTGCTGGGCGGCTACATCGTCTCGTTCGTCGCAGTGCTGGTGCTGGTCGGACTGGTCGGCTGGGGGATGCGCAAGCTGGTCCATTCGGTGGGACTGTCGGGCGTGGACCGGTTCCTCGGCCTGCTCCTGGGCCTGGCCCGCGGCGCGCTGGTGGCCTGCATGGGCGTGCTGCTGATGGCGTTCAGCGGGCTGCCGCAGGAGCCGGCCTGGTCGCAGTCCCGGGCGATCCCGGTATTGCTGCCGGGCGCGCAGTGGATGGCGCGCTGGCTGCCGGACTGGGCCGCGCAGGAACTGGATTTTGGCAATGGCCGCCCGAGCGGCGATAATGGCGTCCTCGATCGTGCCGGCGCGGTGGTCGAAACGATCACCGGAGCGCTGCCGGTCCCCGTGGACCAGGATGGACCCCCACCCGGCGCGGAGCCGCCATCCCAGACCCCGTCCACTCCCGGTCCCTGAGACCGCTGCGGAGATTTCCGGAACATGTGCGGCATCGTCGGAATCGTCGGCAACCAGAACGTTGCCGGGCAACTCTATGACGGCCTGACCGTCCTCCAGCACCGTGGCCAGGACGCGGCCGGCATTGCCACCGCCGACGGCACCCGCCTGCGCGTGCACAAGGACAACGGCCTGGTCCGCGACGTGTTCAGCCCCAAGGCGATGAGCGTGCTGGAAGGCCGCGTGGGCATCGCCCACTGCCGCTACCCGACCGCCGGCTCCGAAGGCATGGACGAGGCGCAGCCGTTCTACGTCAACTCGCCCTACGGTATCGCCCTGGCGCACAACGGCAACCTGATCAACACCGACGCACTGCGCGAACAGGTGTTCGCCCAGGACCGGCGCAACATCAACACCGGTTCGGACAGCGAAGTGCTGCTGAACGTGTTCGCGCATGAACTGGACACCCAGCGCACGCTCTCGCCGGAAACGGCGATCCGCGCGGCCGCCGGCGTGCACCGGCGGGTGAAGGGTGGCTATGCGGTGGTCAGCGTGGTGCTGGGCCTGGGCCTGGTCGCGTTCCGCGACCCGCACGGCATCCGCCCGCTGGTGCTGGGCCGGCGCGAGCACAACGAAGGGGTCGAGTACGTCGTCGCCTCCGAGTCGGCGGTGCTCGACATCCTCGGCTTCGTCCGCGTGCGCGACGTGCTGCCGGGCGAGGCGGTGGTGATCACCCCGCGCGGCGAACTGTTCGCGGAGATCTGCGCCGAGCCGGCCGAGCACGCGCCGTGCATCTTCGAGTACGTGTACTTCGCCCGCCCGGACTCGATGATCGACGAGGTCTCGGTGCACAAGGCGCGCATGCGCATGGGCGTGAAGCTGGGCGAGAAGATCCTGCGCCTGCGCCCGGACCACGACATCGACACCATCATCCCGATCCCGGACACCTCGCGCGACGCGGCGCTGGAGATCTCCAACGTGCTGGGGGTGAAGTACCGCGAGGGCTTCATCAAGAACCGCTACGTCGGCCGCACCTTCATCATGCCGGGGCAGGGCGAGCGGGTGAAATCGGTGCGGCGCAAGCTCAACCCGATCCACCTGGAGTTCCGCAACCGGGTGGTGCTGCTGGTCGACGACTCGATCGTGCGCGGCACCACCAGCCAGCAGATCGTGCAGATGGCGCGCGACGCGGGCGCGCGCAAGGTGTACCTGGCCAGCGCCGCGCCGCCGGTGCGCCATCCCAACATCTACGGCATCGACATGCCGTCGCCGGACGAACTGATCGCCCACGGCCGCAGCATCGAGGAGATCGAGCAGCTGCTCGGCTGCGACTGGCTGATCTACCAGGACCTGGACGACCTGGAGGCGGCCGTGCGCGAGGGCAACCCGGACCTGCGGCGCTTCGATTCGTCCTGCTTCGACGGCAAGTACGTCACCGGGATCGAGCCGGGTTATTTCGAGCGCATCCAGCAGCTGCGCAACGATGAGGCCAAGCGCCGGCGCCGGGCGTCCTGAAGCGCGGCATGAGCCGTCATTCCCGCGTAGGCCAGTGTCTTCGGCGCTCCGGAACGTGGGCCGGTGTCTGGACGAAAGTCGCTGGATGACCGGCCATCCGGCCGTGGAGAATCGCCTCCCGCCTTCGTGGGAATACCGCAGAAGCGAGAACGCATGGAATCCCTTTTCGCCGCCGCCCGCGCCTGCCTGGACACCGCCGACCCGGCGGAGAAGGTCGCGCTCACGCGTCGCCATGCCGCGGCCTTCCTGCGCGGCGAGCAGGACATCCCTGCCGCCGCGCCGCCGCCCGATCCGATCCGCATGCCCGGTCGCCCGCCGCGGCCGAAGCTGGTGCATCCGCGCGAGCTGCCCCGGCGCGGACTCGGCAGCGACGAGGGCCGCGCCGCGTTCCTGCACGCGATCGCCCACATCGAACTCAACGCGATCGACCTGGCCTGGGACGCGGTGTACCGCTTCCGCGGCCTGCCCGTGGAGTTCTACCGCGACTGGGTGCAGGTGGCCGACGACGAGGCGCGGCACTTCGTCCTGCTGCGCGACCGCCTGCGCGGGTTCGGCCACGACTACGGCGACTTCGACGCGCACAACGGCCTGTGGGAGATGACCGAGAAGACCGCGCACGACGGCCTGGCGCGGATGGCGCTGGTGCCGCGGGTGCTGGAGGCGCGCGGGCTGGATGTGACCCCGGGAATGATCGAGCGGCTGCGCTCGCTGGGCGACACGCGCACGGTGGAGATCCTGGAGACGATCCTGCGCGAGGAAGTGGCGCACGTGGCCGCCGGCTCGCGCTGGTACCGCTGGTATTGCGAACGTGCCGGCGTGGAGCCGCGCGCACGCTTCCGCGAACTGCTGCAGGAATACGCCAGCGGTTACCTGCGCGGGCCGTTCAACATCCAGGCGCGGCTGCTGGCCGGTTTCGACGAGGACGAACTGGAGTCGCTGCAGGCGGTCGAGGCAGCGCAAGCCAAAGCGTGAGTGGTGCGTTGCGCGGGCCGCCGGCTCTCAAGCGCCCTGTTCTGCTGTCGGTCCCGTGCTTCCTGTAGGAGCCCGTCTTGCGGGCGACACCGACGCCGCCAGCGGCACGGCGTTATCCATCATCGCGAGCGGGAAATTCACGCCCGGACGCGGGTGGTTGGCTCCTGCGCTGTCGAACGCGGCTTCGAGCAGCTGCATCGTTGTCGCCCGCAAGACGGGCTCCTACAACGGCAGGGTCTGCAGATCGCATCGGCCAGGGGTGATCCGCAGCACCGATCCCTGTTCGTACCAGTCGCCGAGCACGATGCGCCGGCAGGCGCGGCCGCCGGCCTGCAGTTCGTGGATCGCCGGCCGGTGGGTGTGCCCATGGATCAGGGTGGCCACGCCGAAGCGGGCCAGCGTCGCTTCGACCGTCGCGGGCGTCACGTCGGTCACGGTCTCGAATGCGCCGCGGTCCTCAGCGATCATTTCCTTCTGCCGGGCCATGCTCGCCTGTCGCGCCTGTTCGGCGAAGGCCATGCGCGCGGCCAGCGGCTGGGCGAGGAAGCGCTGCTGCCAGGCGGGATCGCGGGTCTGCGCGCGGAACGCCTGGTAGGCGGTGTCGTCGCTGCACAGCAGGTCGCCGTGCATCAGCAGCACCGGTTCGCCGTACAGCGAGACCACGGCCGGGTCGGGAAGGATGCGCATCCCGGCGCGGCGGGCGTAGCCGGTGCCGACCAGGAAGTCGCGGTTGCCGCGGATGAAGTACACCGGCACGCCGGCGTCGGCCACCGTGCGCAACCCTGCTGCGACTTCGGTGGCGGCTTCCGACGGGTCGTCGTCGCCGATCCAGGCCTCGAACAGGTCGCCCAGTACATACAGCGCGCCGGCCGCCAGCGCCTCCTCGCGCAGGAAGCGCAGGAACAGTGCGGTGACCGCCGGACGGGCCGGGTCCAGGTGCAGGTCGGAAATGAGCAGCGTGGTCATGGCGGGATTGTAGACCCCACCCCTCGTCATCGCCCCGGCTGGAGCCGGGAGAGGGGGCGACGGGAAGGATGGCATCCGCACGCCGGCCGGAAGGCTGAAGTCGCTGGCCGCGGCCTTCGCCGGGATGACTGTCGAGAGGGACGAGAGACGGACCGGGTAAAATATCCCGATCCCCCGGAACACCGACAGCCATGACCTGCCGCACCCGCTTCGCCCCCAGTCCCACCGGCTACCTGCACATCGGCGGCGCGCGCACCGCGCTGTACTGCTGGCTGGAGGCGCGCCACCGCGGCGGGCAGTTCATCCTGCGCATCGAGGACACCGACCGCGAGCGCAGCACCCAGGCCGCGATCGACGCCATCCTCGAAGCGATGGACTGGCTGGGCCTGGACTACGACGACGGCCCGGTCTACCAGACCCAGCGCGTCGGCCGCTACCGCGAGGTCGCCGAGCAGCTGGTCGCGCAGGGCAAGGCCTACTACGCCTACGAGACCCGCGAGGAACTCGACGCCATGCGCGAGGCCGCGATGGCGAAGCAGGAAAAGCCACGCTACAACGGCGCCGCGCGCGAGGCCAACCTGCCGTACCGCGACGACCCGAACCGGGTCATCCGCTTCAGGAACCCGCTCGACGGCGTGGTCGCCTTCGACGACCTGATCAAGGGCCGCATCGAGATAGCCAACGGCGAACTCGACGACATGGTGATCTTCCGGCCGGACGGCTACCCGACCTACAACTTCGCGGTGGTCGCGCACGACTGGGACATGGGCATCACCGAGGTGATCCGCGGCGACGACCACATCAACAACACCCCGCGCCAGATCAACATCTACGAAGCGCTGGGCGCGCCGGTGCCGAAGTTCGCGCACATGCCGATGATCCTGGACGAGCAGGGCGCCAAGCTGTCCAAGCGCACCGGCGCGGCCGACGTGATGCAGTACAAGGCCGCCGGCTACCTGCCGCATGCGCTGGTCAACTACCTGGCGCGGCTGGGCTGGTCGCACGGCGACCAGGAGATCTTCAGCCGCGCCGAACTGGTCGACCTGTTCGACGTGAAGGACGTCAATTCCAAGGCCGCGCGCCTGGACATGGCCAAGCTGGGCTGGGTCAACCAGCATTACCTCAAGAGCGACGACCCGGCCACGATCGCCCCGCAGCTGGAAGACCAGTTGCGCGCGCTGGGCATCGACCCGGCGGCCGGCCCGGCGCCGGTCGACGTGGTGGTCGCGCTGCGCGAGCGCGTGCAGACGCTGAAGGAAATGGCCGAGAAGGCGGCGGTCTGGTACACGCCGCTGGAAAGCTACGACGAAGCCGCTGTGGCCAAGCACCTGAAGGCTGGCGCCGATGCACCGCTGGCCAGGGCGCGCGAACTGCTGGCCGCGCTGCCGCAGTGGACGGTGGACGGCGTATCCCAGGCGCTGCACGACACCGCCGCGGCGCTGGAACTGGGCATGGGCAAGGTCGCCCAGCCGCTGCGGGTGGCCATCACCGGCACCCAGGTGAGCCCGGACATTTCCCATACGGTCTACCTGGCCGGTCGCGACGAGGCCTTGAAACGCATCGACGCGGCGCTTATGAAGGTGGCGAAGGACTGATCCCGGGACGCCCATGGCCGCACGCCACGCCTGCACCGATCCGCACCACCACGTCGACGACGCCGATGCGTTCGTCCGCGCGGTGGAGCGCGCGTGCGCCGAGCGCGGCCTGCGCCTGACCCCGATCCGGGCCAACGTGCTGCGCCTGATCGCCGACGCCGGCAGGCCGGTGAAGGCCTACGACCTGCTGGAGAAGGTGCGCGAGGGCAAGGGTGCCGGCGCCGACGCTCCGCCCACGGTGTATCGCGCGCTGGATTTCCTGATGGCCAACGGCTTCGTGCACAAGCTGGCTTCGGTCAATGCCTTCGTCGCCTGCCACCACCCCAACAGCGTCCAGCACTCGGTGCCGTTCCTGATCTGCGACCGCTGCCACAGCGCGGTGGAGCTGGAGGACCGCGAGGTGGTGTCGCAACTCGATGCACGCGCCAAGGCGCTGGGCTTCCAGCCGCAGGCGCAGACCCTGGAAGTGCACGGCCTGTGCGCCAGGTGCGCGGCGGGTTGAACCGCGGTACTGCCGGCCCAACGGGGCCGTAAGGCGGGCATCTGGCTGTCGGAGCGCCGGCCGAGTGGCTGCAGGGATGCGTTCCCGCTTTCCGGCCGAAAGGGTCCCGCGCAGCGACCGGCGCTAGGGGATGCGAAGAGGCCGCCCAGGGGGCGGCCTCGCGCTCTTGCCGCAGCGGACGGCGGTCAGAAGAACAGGCGCACGCCGAAGGCGTAGTTGCGGCCCGGCAGCATCACGTCGTCCTTGAGGAACGAGGTGTGCACGCGCGCGGACTGGTCGGCAAGGTTGTTGCTGTCGAGGAACACTTCCCACGCGGTGGCGCCGGTGTCGATGTGGTACGCCACGTGCGCGTCGGCCATGGTGTAGCCGGCGGTCGGGGTCTCGCCATCGGCCACCCGGTCCTGCCTGCCGTAGCGGGTGGCGCCGAGCGAGGCACGCCAGGCGCTGGCCTCCCAGCGCAGCTGCGCGCCGTATCGCGACGGCGCGATGCGCGGCAGGTTGCCGCCATCGACCAGGGTCGCGCGCACGGTGTCGCCGAACACGCGCAGGTCCCACGCGCCGCTGTCGCCGTTGGCGAGGTGGAACGTCGCCTCGCCCTCGAAGCCGTGGAAGGTCGCGTCGGCCTGGGTCCACTGGCGGATCGGCAGGTACTCGTCCTCTTCCTCGAAGTACCACTGTTCGCCGGTGTCGACCAGGTAGATGAAGTCCTTGTACCGGTTGTAGTACGCCGCCACCTTGGCGTCGACCCAGTCGTTCTGGTAGTCCAGGCCCAGCTCGACCTGGTTGGCGGCTTCCTTCTCCAGGCCGGCGTCGCCGATCTCGTAGGCGAGCGTGGCGATGTGCGGGCCGTCGGCGAACAGTTCTTCCTCGGCCGGCGCGCGTTCGGCGTGGTCGAGGTTGAGGGTCAGGCGCCAGTCCGGGTTGAAGCGGTACGCACCGCTGAGCGAGAGGCTGCCCGGCTGGAAGTCGCGCGACACCGCGGTCTCGGTGTCGTACTTGACCTGGTCCACGCGCGCCCCGAGTTCGGCCTGGAACGGGCCCCAGCTGTTGCGGGCGAGGCCGAACGCGCCGATCGAGGTGGTGTCGGTCTTCGGGACGAACGATTCCTCGCCGGTCGCCTGGAACTGCGAGTCGCTGCCCTGCACGCCGACCGCGGTCTTCCAGCCGCTGCCGGAAGTGAAGGAGGTCTCGACGCGGCCCTCGTTGGCGCGCCTGTCGAACACCGTGCCGACCTCGTCGCCCTCGAATTCGGTGTGGGTGTAGCTGGTGTGGCCGAAGCTGTAGCGCAGGTCGCTGCCTTCGCCCCACGGGTCGTTCAGGCCGCCCTTGAGCTCGTAACGGTCCTGCAGCATGTGCAGCCACACCCCGCGCTCGCCCTCGGCGATATCGCCCGGCTCGCCCGGATTGCCGTAGTCGTCGCGGAAGCGCGAGGCCGACACGCCGACGAAACCCCAGTCGCCGGACATCGACGCGCCGATCGAGCCGGACTTGCCGTCGATGAACGAATTCTCCTGGCGGCCTTCCGGCGTGTCGTAGTCCCTGGCGTTGCGGTAGACGCCGTCGGCGTGGACCGACAGGCCGCTGCCGTTGCCGGCGTCGAAGCGGAGCATGCTGGTATTGCCGTCCTTGGCGCCGCCGTCGAAGCGCGTCTCGGCGCGGCCGGTGAAGTCGTCCACCGGGGTCTCGGCGATGCGGCCGTCGACCACGTTGACCACGCCGCCGATCGCGCCGGAGCCGTACAGCAGGGTCGACGGGCCCTTCAGCACCTCGATCTGGTCGGCCAGGAACGGCTCGATCGCCGGCGAGTGGTCCTGGCTGACGGTGGAGACGTCGGCCGAGGACAACCCGTCGTTGAGCACCGCCACGCGCGGGCCGTCCAGACCGCGCACGATCGGGCGGCCGACGCCGGGGCCGAAGTTCGAGCTCTGCACGCCCGGCAGGCCGGCGACGGTCTCGCCCAGGCTGGAGGCGCGCGCCTCGTCGAGCCTCTCGCCGGCCAGTACCGCGACCGGGCGGCTGAGTTCGGCAGAGGTGCCGCCGAGCGGGCTGGCGGTCACCTCCACCGCGTCGAGGTCCTTGACGTGACGGCCGGGGCCGGCGGCCGGGTGGCGCGAGTCGCTGACAGGCGCGTTCTCGGCGGCATCGGCGGTCTGGTCGGCGGCATAGGTCAGGCTCGGGGCGAGCAGGACGGCGAGCGCCAGGCAGAGCCGAGTGCGGCGGGGGGAGGTGCGCATGGAGGGTCCTTGTGGTGCGTGATTGTGTGTATCGGTGGCCGGTCGGCGGCGAGCGGCCGGCGGAGTCCAGTGGATCCGGGTTGGCCGACGTGACGACGGCGTGGAAATGTTATATTATTCCAATCGTACGCTTCCACCCGTGCCGGACGTCATGGCTCTTCCCGACTCGCTACGCCACCTGATCGACCGCCTGGGCGCCTCCGGATCGCTGTTGTGCGCGGTGCACTGTGCGGTGCTGCCGGTGCTGCTCGCGCTGGCACCGTCGCTGGGCCTGTCGTTCTGGCTGAGCGACGGGGTGGAGCTGGGAGTCGTGGTGTTCGTGACCCTGCTGGGCCTGTTCAGCCTGGTGGTGGGCTACCGCCGCCATGGCGCGCTGCGCGCGCTGGCGCTGCTGGTGCCGGGGCTGTGCCTGCTGTGGCTGGGCCTGCTGTACGGACCGCTGCACCACTCGCGGCTGCCGCATGCGGTGGTGATGACCCTCGGTGGCATCCTGGTCGGACTGGCGCACCTGCTGAACCTGCGGCTGAACCACGGCCACGTCCACGACGCCAGCTGCGCCCACTGACGCGTGCGTGCTAGGCTTGCGGGTCTGACGCGCGCCGCGCGCATCCCTACAAGCGAATCAAGGAGTTGAAAGATGGGCAAGGGTGATCGCAAGACCGCCAAGGGCAAGCGCTACAACGCCAGCTACGGCAATGCGCGCAGCCACGTGGGAACCCGCGCCGCCGCAGGCGTCGCCGCCCCGGCGGCGAAGAAGACCGTCGCCAAGCCGGCAGTGAAGAAGGCCGTGGCCAAGAAGACGGTCGCCAAGGCCGGCTGACACCGGCTTCGCCAAGGAAGTACCCGGAACGCGGCGCCTGGCGCCGCGTTTTCGTTTCCGGCCGCTCGGAGGCGGAGGCCGCGGTCAGGCCGCGAGACGCCGGCCGCCGCTCCAACTGGCCAGGCGCAGTCCGCCGCCCAGCCAGTACGCCAGTTCGGCCGGCTGGCCGACATCCCACAGCACGAAGTCGGCGCGCAGGCCGGGCTGCAGCCGGCCACGGTCGTCCAGGCCCAGCGCGCGCGCGGCGTGCACCGTGGCGCCGCGCAGCGCCTCCTCGGGCGTAAGCCGGAAATGGGTGCAGGCCAGCGACATCGCCAGCCGCAGCGACTGCAGCGGCGAGGTGCCCGGATTGCAGTCGGTCGCCACCGCCATCGGCACGCGATGCGCGCGGAATTCGTCCAGCGGCGGCAGCTTCGTCTCGCGCAGCACGTGGAAGGCGCCGGGCAGCAGCACGGCCACGGTGCCGGCGGCGGCCATCGCGGCGACGCCGGCCGGCGTGGTGTGTTCGACATGGTCGGCCGACAGCCCGCCGAACTCCGCCACCAGCGCCGCGCCGCCGCCGTCGCTGAGCTGGTCGGCATGCAGCTTCACCGGCAGGCCCAGCGCGCGCGCGGCCTCGAACACGCGCCGGGTCTGCGCGGCGTCGAAGCCGATCCGTTCGCAGAACGCATCCACCGCATCGACCAGGCCTTCGGCATGCAAACGTGGCAGCCACGCGCAGACCGCGTCGATGTAGGCATCGGCGCGACGGGCGTATTCCGGCGGCAATGCATGCGCGCCGAGGAAGGTGGTGCGCACGGTCAGCCCGGTTTCCCCGCCGATCCGGCGCGCGACCCGCAGCATGCGCCGCTCGCCTTCGAAATCCAGGCCGTAGCCGGACTTGATCTCCACCGTGGTCGCGCCGTCGGCCAGCAGCGCGCGGGCGCGCGGCAACGATTGCGTCAGCAGCGCGTCGGCGTCGGCGGCGCGGGTGGCGCGCACGGTGGAGACGATGCCGCCGCCGGCGCGGGCGATTTCCTCGTAGCTGGCGCCCTGCAGCCGCTGTTCGAATTCGCCGGCGCGGTCGCCGCCGAACACCAGATGGGTGTGGCAGTCGACCAGGCCGGGGGTGACCCAGCGACCGTGCGCATCGATGACCTCGCCGGCCAGCGCTTCCGGCGCGGCCGGCAGTCCGGCCATCGGGCCGGCGAAGACCAGCATGCCGTCCTTCCAGCCCAGCGCGCCGTCCTCGACGATGCCGTAGCCGGTCTCGCCCTGCAGCGTGGCCAGGCGCGCGTTGACGACCAGGCCGTCCCAGCCGGATGCGGATGCGGTTTCCATGCGCGGATTGTATGGGCTGCGTGTCGGCGGCGTGCCGCCGGCCGCGGGTGATCGCCAGCCCTGGCGGTTCGAGCGAGAATGCGGACATGGACCAACTGCGCGATGCCTCGTTGCTGTGGACCCCCGCCGGCTGGCGGGGCGATGCCGGTCTGGAGGTGGCCGACGGCCGCATCGTCCGCGAAGTGGCCGCCGAGCCGAGCTGGGATGGCGGCTGGGTGCTGCCGGGCATCCCGAACCTGCATTCGCACGCCTTCCAGCGCGCCATGGCCGGGCTGGCCGAGCGCCAGACCCACGCGCGGGATTCGTTCTGGACCTGGCGCGAGACGATGTATCGCATCGCCGCGCGCTTCGACCCGGACAGCCTGCACGCGGTGGCCGCGCAGCTGTATGCGGAAATGCTGGAAGCCGGCTACACCACGGTCTGCGAATTCCACTACCTGCACCACGCGCCCGACGGCAGGCCGTACGCCGATCCGGCGGCGATGTCGCAGGCGCTGATCGCCGCCGCACGCGATACCGGGATCCGCCTGACCCTGTTGCCGGTGCTGTACATGGCCGGCGGTTTCGACCGGCGGCCGCTGTCCGAACGCCAGCGCCGTTTCGGCCATGACCTCGACGGCTTCCTGCGCCTGTTCGGCTCGCTGCGCGCGATGGAGGACGAGACGCTGCGCGTCGGCGTCGCCTTCCACAGCCTGCGCGCGGTGCCGGCCGAGGCGATGGATGCGGCGCTGGCGGCGCTGCCGGCCGGCATCCCGCTGCACATCCACATCGCCGAGCAGATCGGCGAGGTGCAGGACTGCCTGGCGGTGCGCAATGCGCGCCCGGTCGAATGGCTGCTCGACCATGCGCCGGTCGACGCGGACTGGACCCTGGTCCATGCCACCCACCTGACCGCGGAGGAGACCGCCGGTATCGCCGGCAGAGGCGCCACCGTGGCGATCTGCCCGACCACCGAAGCCAACCTCGGCGACGGCCTGTTCCCGCTGCGCGACTACCTGGATGCCGGCGGTGCCTGGGGCATCGGCTCCGATTCCCACGTTTCGGTGTCGCCGGTGGAGGAACTGCGCTGGCTCGAATACGGCCAGCGCCTGCATGCCCGCCACCGCAACATCGCCGTGCGCGCAGACAGCAGCAGCGTCGGCGAGACCCTGCTGCGTGGCACCCTGGACAGCGGCGCCCGCGCCACCGGCCAACCGGTGGGCGCGCTGGCGGCGGGTCGGGCGGCGGACTGGATAGCGCTGGACGAAAAGGCGCCGGCCTTCGCCGGGGCCAGGCCGGCGGACGTGATGGACCGCTGGCTGTTCGCCGGCAATCGCAACCTGGTGCGCGAAGTGCGCGTGGCCGGCCAGAAGGTGGTGTCCGCCGGCCGCCACCGGGACCACGAGCCGATCGCCGCGCGCTACCGGCAGGCGGTGGGGCGGCTGCTGAGGGACTGACACGTACCCGGCCGTGCCCGCGCAGGCGGGGCGCCCTGACGCAGGCCCGTCGGCGCCATCGCCGCGTTCGTCGCCGGTGCCCGGGCGTCCGTCGCAAACCACGACATTCCCCGCCCCGGCAGGCAGCATGGCCGCATCCCGACAAAGGAATGGCCGCATGAATATCTCTCCCGCCTCCCTGACGGTCGCTGTCGCCGCGACCCTCGCCGTGCTGCCCGGTACCGCCCATGCCATGACCGACACGCAACTGGCCGATGTGGTCCGCCAGCGCCTGCACGGCGACCGCACCGGGGCCTGCATGGCGGTGGCGGTGGTCGAGAAGGCGCGCGTCGCCCGCACCTTCCAGTGCGCCGATGCCGGCGACCTGGCGCGCATCGGTCCGGACGCGGCCTTCGAGATCGGCTCGGTCAGCAAGACCATGACCGCCACGCTGCTGGCCGAGCTGCTGCTGCAGGGCAAGGGCTCGCTCGACGACACCCTGGCCTCGTGGCTGCCGCAAGGCACCAAGGTGCCCGACTACCAGGGCCAGCCGATCCTGCTGCGGCACGTGGTCACCCACACCTCCGGACTGCCGGCGTTGCCCTCGCGGCTGGGCGCCACGGGCATGGATGACCCCTACGCGAACCTGGACGAGGCCGCGCTGCTGGCCTCGCTGGGCGACGCCAGGCTCGCAGCCGCGCCCGGCACGAAGTTCGAATACTCCAACTTCGCCTCGATGCTGCTGTCCTACGCGGTCGCGCGCCGCGCTGGCACCGATTTCGAAAGCCTGGCCAGGCGCGACCTGTTCGCGCCGCTGGGCATGACCGGTGCCTACGTCAACCGCAAGCCCGCTGGCGTGCGTGCGGCCACCGGGCATACGCCCAACGCCCGGCCGGCGCCGGCCTGGCATTTCGCCACCGACCTGGCCGGCGTCGGCGGCGTGCGCGCCACCCTGGACGACATGGTGAAGTACGTGCAGGGCGGCCTGGGCTGGATCGATGCGCCGATCCGGCCGGCGCTGGAGCTGACCCACCAGCCGGTCTCCGGACAGCCGCCGATGGGCATGAACTGGATGCGGGTGCCGGTGAACGGACGCACCGTACTGATGCACGAGGGCGGCACCGGCGGCTTCTCCGCGTTCGTGTCGCTCGACCCGCAGCGCCAGCGCGGCGTGGTGATCCTGTCCGACACCACCTGGAATTCGATCGGCAGCCTGGGCAGCCTCGGCCTGCACCTGGTCGACGAATCGCTGCCGCTGGGCAAGCCGCGCCATGAAGCCGCCGCCGATCCGGCGCTGCTGCAGGCGCTGGCCGGCGAGTACCAGCTGCAGGGCGCAATGAAGATGACCCTGCGCACGCGTGATGGCCGCCTGTACATCCAGGCTGAGGGCCAGGGCGAATACGCGATGGGCCATGACGACGCCGGCGACTTCTATCCGCTGGAACTGGACGCGGTGCTGCACCCGCAGCGCAAGGCCGACGGCGGCTACGGCTTCACCTGGACGCAGATGGGCGCGGCGATTCCGGCGGTGCGCGTCGACCGCGCCGCGCCGGCACCGCTGTCGGCGGCGGACCTGGCGGCCTATGCGGGCGGCTACCCGCTGATGCCCGGGTTCTCGCTCGACGTGCGCGCACAGGACGGCACGCTCTACGCGCAGGCGACCGGGCAGGGCGCCTTCCCGCTCCAGGCCACCGCGAAGGACACCTTCGAGGCGCCGGCCTATGGCATCGAGATCCGCTTCGGGCGCGATGCGGCGGGCCAGGTCGATTCGCTGGAACTGCACCAGGCCGGCCAGGTGCTGCGCGGGGTCCGCGAGTGAACGATACGAAGCCTGTCGTTGAAGGAGCGCTCCATGGAAACGATCATGGTCCTGCTGGCGCCGGTCGCGGCACTGCTGGTGCTGTTGCCCTCGCCCGGGCGGCACGGTCGCGGGGACGAATAGGGAGATGCGGATGACGGTGCGCACCGGCTATTCCCTGCGGCAGGTATTGCCGGCCGAGGTGCTGGTCGGCGGCAACGCGGTATGGAGCCGCTACCGCCAGTACCCGGTGTTCAGCTGGCGCTGGCTGGCCGGCCGCAGCCTGCTGTTCTGCAGCGTCCTGGCCGTCGTGGCAACGTTGACCGGGGTTGGAATGCTCGTGCTCCTGCAGGATGCGGTCATCGCGCTGAAGGTCGGCCTGACCCAGTTCGCCGCCTTCAGCCTGATGGCCATGCTCGGCCCCACGCTCGCCACCACGGTGCGGCACCGGTACTGGCCCGAACGGCTCGAACGCAAGGCGCTGGTGCTGGCGGTGCTGGCCGGCATGGTGCTGAGTTTCTTCATCGACCGGGTGGCATCGGCGTACAGCACCGCCCTGGTCCAGCCGGGCCTGAACGCGCTGGGCATGGTGCCGACCCGGGCGCCGGAAATCGGCCCCGTGCTCAAGGCGGTGGGACTGGCGCTGAACGTGGCCGCGCTGGTGGTGATCTACGGCCTGTTCGGCGGCGGCCTGGCGCTGCGCGCCTATTTCAGCGAGCGTCGCCGCTGGGACGGGCACCGCCATGCGCGCGAGCTGGAGGACATGGCCGGCCGCGTACACGAGGCCGACCTGCGCCTGGGCGTGCTGCAGGCGCAGGTGGAGCCGCACTTCCTGTTCAACACCCTGGCTTCGGTGCGTGCGCTGGTGCGCCAGGATCCGGCCCAGGCCGAGGCCACGCTGGATGCGCTGGTCGCTTTCCTGCGCGCGACCATCCCCAAGCTGCGCGACGACCGCGGGCTGCACTCCACCCTGGGCCAGCAGCTGGACATCTGCGCCAGTTACCTGGCGCTGATGCAGGTGCGCATGGGTGGGCGGCTGTCGTATTCGGTAACGGCGGACGCGGCCTTGCGCGAGGTGCCGTTCCCGCCATCGTTGCTGATCACGCTGGTGGAGAACGCGATCAAGCACGGCATCGAGCCGCGGCCGGGTCCGGGCCGCATCGAAGTGTCCGCCATCCGCGAGGGCGATCGCCTGCGCCTGCGCGTGGTCGACGATGGCGCCGGCCTGCAGCCCGGCATCGGCGGCGGCATGGGCCTGGCCAATGTGCGCGAACAGCTGGCGCAGCGCTTCGGCGACCGTGCCAGCCTGGAACTGCGGCCAGGCAGGGAGCGCGGCGTCGTCGCCGAGATCGGGCTGCCGTGCGCGACGGCGACGGGGGCGGCCGCATGACCGGCAATGCCGACGCGACGATGTCCGTCACCGCGCTGATCGCCGAGGACGAGGCGCCGCAGCGGCGCGCGCTGCACGAGCAGCTGCGGCAGGCCTGGCCGGAACTGCACGTCGTCGCGGTCTGCGAGGACGGCGTGTCGGCGCTGGAGGCGGTGCAGGCGCACCGTCCCGCGCTGGCCTTCCTCGATATCCGCATGCCCGGCGTGAGCGGGCTGGACGTGGCGCGCGCGGTGGTGGCGCACGGCGGGCTGGTGGTGTTCACCACGGCCTACGACGATTACGCGGTGCGTGCGTTCGAAGCCGGCGCGGCCGACTACCTGCTCAAGCCGGTGCAGCCGGAACGGCTGGAACAGGCCGTGGCGCGCCTGCGCGAACGCCTGGACCGACGCCGGCCACGCGCCGACGGCACGGACCTGCGTGCGCTGATCGACGACCTGGAATCGCGGTTGCGCCCGCAGGGCGAACGCCTGGTCCGCTGGATCGCCGCCAGCGCCGGCGACAGCGTGCGCATGATCGGCATCGACGAGGTGCTGTTCTTCCAGGCGCAGGAGAAGTACGTGCGCGTGGTCACGGCCACCGGCGAAGGCGTGATCCGCACGCCGCTCAAGGACCTGCTGGCCGGGCTGGACCCGGATGCGTTCTGGCAGGTCCATCGCGGCACGGTGGTGCGGGTGCAGGCCATCGACCGGGTTTCGAAGAACGAACTGGGCCGGCACAGCCTGAGCCTGAAGGGACATGCGGAGCGGCTGCCGGTCAGCGGCGCGTTCCTGCACCGTTTCCGCGGCATGTAGGAGCCGGTCTTGCCGGCGACGCGAGGCCGCCGGAACCACGAGGGGGCCGCCTATGCCAACGACGTCGCGTCGCCGGCAAGACCGGCTCCTACAGTGGCGCGGGCCCCAGCTTCATCGACAGGTCGACTGCGCGCACGTGCTTGGTCAGCGCGCCGATGGAGATGAAGTCGACGCCGTCCAGGGCGATGGCGCGCAGGCCGTCCAGATCGACGCCGCCGGACACTTCCAGCGGAATGCGGCCGTCGAACGGCCGCGAGCGGGCGATGCGCACCGCCTCGCGGCGGTCGTCCGCGGCGAAATCGTCGACCAGCACGCGGTCGCAGCCGGCGGCCAGCGCCTCGCGCAGCTGCGCCAGCGTTTCCACTTCCACGATCAGCGGCAGGGCCGGTTGCGCGGCGCGCGCGGCGGCGATCGCCGCGGCGACCGAACCGGCCACGCGGATGTGGTTCTCCTTGAGCATCACCGCGTCATACAGGCCGATGCGATGGTTGCCGCCGCCGCCGGCGCGGACCGCGTATTTCTGCGCCAGGCGCAGGCCGGGCAGGGTCTTGCGCGTGTCCAGGATCGTCGCGCCGGTGCCGCGTACCGCGTCCACGTGCGCGGCGGTGGCGGTGGCCGTGCCCGACAGGGTCTGCAGGAAATTGAGCGCCGTACGTTCGGCGCTGACCAGCGCGCGGCTGCGACCCTCCAGCAGCGCCAGCACGGTGCCGGCGGCGACCCGGTCGCCCTCGGCTACCCGCCAGTCGATCCGCACCCGCGGATCGAGCACGCGATGGCAGGCGTCGAACCACGGTCGCCCGGCGATGACCGCGTCCTCCTTGCACAGCAGGTGGGCGCGTTCCGGTACGTCGGGCAGCAGGGCGGCGGTGACGTCGCCACCGCCGATGTCCTCGTCCAGTGCGCGCCGCACGTCGGCCAGCACCGCGTCGGTGGCGGGCGCGGGAAGCGGCGTCGTCGGGTCCGGCATGCGGGTCAGGCCGTGGGGAAGTCGGGCACCTGCGCGGTGGCAAGCGCTTCCTCGACCAGCAGTACCGGGATCCCGTCGTCGACCCGGTAGACCTGCCTGCGGTCGCGGGTCACCAGCGCCTCGCGCAGCGCTTCGGCCTGCGCGCCGCCGTCGCCGCGGCGCACCTGGCCGGCGGCGATGGCGCGGTTCAGCGCCTCCAGGCCGCGCGGCTCCAGCAGCGCCAGCGGCTGGCGGGTGTCGGGCGAGCACAGCAGGTCGAGCAGCTTGCGGTCCATGGCGTTCGGTCGGGGTGCGGAAGGCGGCTAGAATACGGCCTTGCCACCGAGGACGGCCATGCCAGCCCAGCCCACTCCGCCCGCGTCCCCGACCATCACGGTGCCGAGCCCGCTCGTGGGCGTGGTGATGGGGTCCCGTTCCGACTGGGAAACCATGCAGCATGCCGTGCAGAAGCTCGATGCACTGGGCGTCCCGCACGAGGTGAAGGTGGTTTCCGCGCACCGCACTCCGGACGTGCTGTTCGAATACGCCGCCAGCGCCCATGCGCGCGGGCTGCGCGCGATCATCGCCGGCGCCGGCGGCGCGGCGCACCTGCCGGGCATGCTCGCCGCCAAGACCGCGGTGCCGGTGCTCGGCGTGCCGGTGCAGAGCAAGGCGCTCAACGGCATGGATTCGCTGCTGTCGATCGTGCAGATGCCGGCCGGCGTCCCGGTCGCCACCTTCGCCATCGGCAATGCAGGCGCGGCCAATGCCGGCCTGTTCGCCGCCGCGCTGCTGGCCGCCGACCATCCGGCCATCGCCCAGGCGCTGGCCGAATTCCGCCAGCGCCAGACCGACGACGTCCTCGCCCACGACGATCCGCGGCAATGATGAGCGTGGGCATCCTCGGGGGCGGGCAGCTGGCCCGCATGCTGGCGCTTTCCGGCGCGCCGCTGGGCCTGCGCTTCCTGGTCATGGACACCGTGGCCGATGCGTGCGCCGGCCAGTTCGCGCCGCTGCTGGTCGGCGACTACCGCGACGAGGCCGCGCTGGCCGAATTCGCGGCGAAGGTCGACGTGGTGACATTCGATTTCGAGAACGTGCCGGCCGAGAGCGCCGAATGGCTGTCCGCGCGGGTGCCGGTATTCCCGAACCCGCGCGCGCTGGCCGTGGCCCAGGACCGGCTGGCGGAGAAGACCCTGTTCCGCGAGCTCGGCATCCCGGTGCCCGAATTCGCCGCGGTCGCCAGCCGCGAACAGCTCGACCGTGCCCTGGCCGCGGTCGGCGTGCCGTGCATCCTCAAGACGCGCCGGCTGGGTTACGACGGCAAGGGCCAGTTCCGGATCCGCTCGCTGGCCGATGCCGATGCAGCCTGGGACGCACTGGGCGCGCAGGCGGCGGGCGTCGGCCTGATCGTCGAGGCCTTCGTTCCGTTCGAGCGCGAACTGAGCGTGGTCGCGGTGCGTGGTCGCGACGGCGAATTCCGCACCTGGCCGCTGACCGAGAACTGGCACGTCGACGGCGTGCTCTCGGCCAGCCTGGCGCCGGCGCGCGCGGGGGCGGCGCTGGCGGAGACGGCCACCACCTACGCGCGCCGGCTGGCCGAGCGGCTGGACTACGTGGGAGTGTTCGCGCTGGAGCTGTTCTGCCGCGACGGCGGCCTGCTGGCCAACGAGCTGGCCCCACGCGTGCACAACTCCGGGCACTGGACCATCGAGGGCGCCGAGACGTCGCAGTTCCAGAACCACCTGCGCGCAGTGCTGGGCCTGCCGCTGGGCGCCACCGCCATGCGCGGCCACGCCTGCATGCTCAACTGGATCGGGGCGATGCCCGACGCCGGCGCGGTGCTGGCCGAAGCGGGCGGCCACTGGCACGACTACGGCAAGGAGCCACGCGCCGGTCGCAAGGTCGGCCACGCCACGCTGCGTTCCGACGATCCGCAGGCGCTGTCCGCGGCCCTGGAGCGGGTCGGGCAGGCGCTGGACCGGCAGGAGCAGGTCGCCCCGCCGGTGGCGGTGCTTCGCGGCGGCTGAGTCGCGGCGCGCGAGGCAGGGAAACCCCGCCGCCATGTTCCTTGTAGGAGCCGGTCTTGCCGGCGACGCGACGTCCTCATGGCTCCGACGCCCTGTCGCCCGCAAGACGTCTCCTACAAGGGCCGCCCGAGGTTTTTTGCAGGAGCCGGTCTTGCCGGCGACACGACGCCGCCGGCGCAGGCGACGCCCCGTGGCTCCGGAGCTCGCGTCACTGGAACGGCCAGGCGACCGGAGCGCCAGCCGCCAGCGAAGCGCCTTTGCCGGTCGCGCTTCAGCGCAACCGCGCGCCTGCCGCGTCCCAGTCGACCACTTTCCAGAACGCCTCCAGGTAATCGGCGCGCGCGTTCTGGCGATCCAGGTAATAGGCGTGTTCCCACACGTCGCAGGCCAGCAGCGGCACGTCGGCGCCGGTCAGCGGCGTGCCCGCCCCGCGGGTGGCGACGATGCCCAGGGCGCCGTCCGGTCGCTGCACCAGCCATGCCCAGCCCGAGCCGAACAGCCCCAGCGCCATCCGCGCGAATTCCTCGCGGAAGCGGGCCACGTCGCCGTACTGGCGGGCCAGCAGCTCGCCCAGGCGGCCGCCGGGTTCGCCACCGCCGCGCGGCGACAGGCAGCTCCAGTAGAAGGCGTGGTTCCAGGCCTGCGCCGCCTGCTCGAACAGCCGCCCGTGCGCGCGGCGGACGATTTCCTCCAGGCCCAGCGCCTCCAGGCCGCTGCCCTCCAGCAGGCGGTTGGTCTCCTCGACGTGGGCCCGGTGGTGGGTCCCGTAGTGCTGCTCCAGGGTCGCGGCGGAGATGTGCGGCGCCAGCGCGGCATGCGGCCAGGGCAGGGCGGGCAGTTCGATGGCCATGGGCGTGGCGGGTCCTCGGCGTCGGCGCGTCAACAGGCAGGGATTACAATTGCCGCTTCAGTCTAGCCGACGCCGGGATGCGTTCCCGCCGTCCAGGAGAAGTGGCAATGGTGATGGAGCGCATCCAGGCCGAGGTCGAGAACCATCCGATCGTGCTGTTCATGAAGGGCACGCCGGCGTTCCCGATGTGCGGCTTTTCCGCGCGCGCGGTGCAGGCCCTGCAGGCTGCCGGCGCCGAGCAGCTGCACACGGTCAACGTGCTCGAAGAGCCGGAGATCCGCGCCAACCTGCCGCGCTATTCCAACTGGCCGACCTTCCCGCAGCTGTTCCTGCACGGCGAACTGATCGGCGGCTGCGACATCACCCTGGAGCTGCTGGAATCGGGCGAGCTGCAGCGCATGGTCAGCGAAGCACAGTCGCAGTGAGCCTGCTCGGTCTGCCCACCGCCGCCGCGCAGCCGCTGGCCGGCCGCGTCGTGCTCCTCGGCGGCGCCCATGGCGGGCTGGGTGCCGCCGCCGCGCAGGCGTGCGCGGCGGCCGGCGCCACCCTGGTCCTGCTCGGCCGCAAATTGCCCAGGCTCAACCGGGTCTACGACGCCGTCGCCCAGGCCGGCGCCGAGCCGCTGCTGTACCCGCTGGACCTGGAGGGCGCCACCCCGGACGACTACGCCGAACTGGCCGACCGCCTGCAGGCCGAACTGGGCCGGCTGGACGGCGTGCTCCATTGCGCGGCCGAATTCCGCGGGCTGACTCCGCTCGAGCACATGGATCCGGCGACCTTCGCCCGCGCCGTCCACGTCAACCTGACCGCGCCGTGGTGGCTGCTGCAGGCCTGCCTGCCGCTGCTGCGGCAGGCCGAGGACGCCGCGGTCGTGCTGGCGGTCGACGACCCGGCACGGGTCGGCCAGGCCTACTGGGGCGGCTATGGCGTGGCCCAGCACGGCCTGCGCGCGCTGGTGGGAATGCTGGCGGCCGAACTGTCCGGCACGCCGGTGCGCGTGGCCGGCCTGCAGCCCGGGCCGATGCGTACGCCGCTGCGCGCCCGCGCCTACGCCGACGACCTCGATCCGGGCCTGCGCGACCCGGCGGCTTACGCCGAAGCCTGCGTCACCCTGCTGTCGCCGGCCGGCGCGGTCCACCGCGGCACGGTCTGGGCGCCCGATCCGGAAGGCCTGCCGGCATGACCGTGCTGTCGGCCGCGCTGCTGCTGTTCCTGATCCTGGACCCGCTGGGCAACGTCCCGGTGTTCCTGAGCGTGCTCCGGCCACTGCCGCCCAAGCGGCAGCGCGTGGTGCTGGTCCGCGAACTGCTGATCGCCCTGGCGGTACTGATGCTGTTCCTGTGGTGCGGCAAGTTCGCCCTGGAGCTGATGCACCTGCGCCAGGAATCCGTGTCGATCGCCGGTGGCATCGTCCTGTTCCTGATCGGCATCCGCATGATCTTCCCGCGGCCGGAAGGGCTGATGGGCGAGATCCCGGACGGCGAGCCGTTCATCGTGCCGCTGGCGATCCCGCTGATCGCCGGTCCGTCCGGCATGGCCGCGGTGATGCTGCTCGGCAGCAAGGAGCCGGACCGGCTGGGCGACTGGAGCCTGGCCCTGCTGCTGGCCTGGGCCGCCACTGCGGCGATCCTGCTGGCCTCGCCGCTGCTGTACCGGCTGCTTGGCCGGCGCGCGCTGTCGGCCATCGAACGGCTGATGGGCATGCTGCTGGTGGCGATCTCGGTGCAGATGCTGCTCGATGGCCTGGCCACCTACCTGAAGCTGGGCGGCTGAGCGGGCGCGGCCCTCTTCCAGACAGAAAATCCTGACGGCGTACGGACTTGGATTCGTGCTGCGCCGCAATAAATTTTTGTCATATCGCCGTCACACCACCGCCCTAGCATGTTAATCTGGTGTTAACCCCTGTGAACCCGTTCGCTGGGAAACCAATTCGCCAATCCGCCGTTCCGCCTCAGGCAATCCGCCTGAACGCCATCCCAATCCGAGGCTTTCCATGACTGATACCCGTCGACTCCGGATGTCCAAACTCACCCTGGGTCTGGTCGCCGCACTCGCCGCCGCTCCCGCTTTCGCCCAGAGCACCTCCGCCGGCGTCGGCGGCCTGGTCACGAACAACGGCGGCCAGCCGGTCGCCGGCGCCGAAGTGGTCATCACCCACGTCGAGTCGGGCACGGTCAGCCGCGCCTTTACCGACGAAGCCGGTCGATGGACCTCGCGCGGCCTGCGCGTCGGCGGCCCGTACACCATCACCGTCACCAAGCCCGGCGAAGGCACCAAGACCGAGGACGGGGTCTACCTGAGCCTGAACCAGATCAACACCGTCAACGCCGCCCTGGCCGGCGACGTGACCACGCTGGGTACCGTGTCCGTCACCGGCGTGTCCGGCGGCTCGGAAGTGTTCAGCGCCACCAAGATGGGCTCGGGCACCAGCGTCAGCCAGCAGCAGATCGAAGCGCTGCCGTCGATCAACGGCAACATCCAGGACTACATGCGCCTGGATCCGCGCGTGGCCTTCGTCGACCGCGCCTCGGGCATGATCTCCGCCGGCGGCCAGAACCCGCGCTTCAACGCCATCAGCATCGACGGCGTCTCGGCCAGCGACACCTTCGGCCTGGAAGGCAACAACATGACCACCCGGCGCCAGCCGGTGTCCATGGAGGCCATCGAGGCCATCGACATCAACCTGTCGAACTACGACGTGACCATCGCCGGCGCCGCCGGCGCAAACGTCAACGCGGTGACCAAGTCCGGCACCAACGAGTTCCACGGGTCGGTCTACGGCACCTACCGCGACGGCGACTGGTTCGGCGACAACCCGGACGGCACCCCGTTCAACGGCTTCACCAAGGAGCAGACCTACGGCGCGACCTTCGGCGGCCCGCTGGTCCAGGACAAGCTGTTCTTCTTCGCCAACTACGAGAAGTTCAAGCAGGAAGCCCCCGGCGCCGACATCGCCGGCAGCGCGCTGGGCAAGAGCAACAACGTGATCACCGAAACCGACGTGGCGACGGCGCAGGACATCGCCAGCAGCATCTGGGGCTTCGATGCCGGCCAGCTGGAAAGCAACGGCGACACCGACCTGGAAGAGTACGCGCTGAAGCTGGACTGGAACATCAACGAGAACCATCGCGCCAGCTTCCGCTACAGCAACCTCGACCAGAGCAAGTTGCGCATCAACGGCATCAGCGGCACGGCCGTTTCGCTGAGCTCCTACTGGTTCCAGCACCAGAAGTCGGTCGAGAGCTACGTGGCCCAGGTGTTCAGCGACTGGTCCGATACTTTCTCCACCGAGTTCAAGGTCTCCTACCGCGACTACTCGGCGGTGCGCGTGGTCCCGACCAACGTGCCCAGCATCCAGATCTTCTTCGGCGACGCCACCCAGACCAATGGCGGCCTGAACGTGTCCGGCGACTCGCTGTACCTGGGCACCGAGGTCAACTCGCAGGGCAACATCCTCGAGACCAAGACCTGGAACTACTACGGCGCCGGCATCCTGACCCTGGGCGACCACGACATCAAGTTCGGCGTCGACTACAGCACCAACGACATCTACAACCTGTACAGCGCCCAGAGCTGGGGCGTCTACACGTTCTGGGCCGGTGCGGCCGATGCCAACGGCAACCACTCGCTGGACAGCTTCGCCGACGGCACCTGGGCCACCTACAACTACCGTTCCGAGTATTCGCCCGGTTCGTTCGCGGCCGACTACAAGAACGACAACCTGGGCCTGTTCGTGCAGGACACCTGGTACGTCAACTCCAACCTGACCCTGAACTTCGGCCTGCGCGCCGACCGCGCGGACGTCAGCCCCGAACCGCGCTACAACGCCCTGGCCGAGGAAGTGTTCGGCTATGACAACTCCGAGGTGCTCAGCGGCGACTTCCTGTTCCAGCCGCGCTTCGGCTTCAACTACACCTTCGACAGCGAGCTGCAGAGCCAGCTGCGCGGCGGCATCGGCCTGTTCCAGGGCGACGCGCCGCAGGTGTGGGTCGGCAACAGCTTCGCCAACAACGGCTACAACTACATCCAGTTCACCGAGCGCGCGTTCGATCCCGACGTGGCCTTCAGCCCGGACGGCAGCAACCAGCCGGTCCCGGCCAACCCGGCGTCGGCGCTGATGAACGTCAATATGACCGGCCACGATTTCGACCTGCCGTCGATCTGGAAGGCCAACCTGGCCTTCGACCAGGAGCTGCCGTGGTACGGCCTGGTGGCGTCGGCCGAAGTGCTGCTGAGCGACGTCGAGAACGGCCTGTACTACCGCCGCCTCAACCTGGGCCCGGGCTTCCAGGGTCCGGATGGCCGCGTGCTGTACTGGGATCCCAATGCCGCCGGCGCCTGGTCCTCGTCGCAGAACCAGTACGGTCGCGATCCCCGCTTCGGCGACGTCTACCTGATCGACAACACCTCCAAGGGCAAGAGCCAGCAGTTCACGATGATGCTGAGCCGTCCGTGGATGGAGGACAGCGACTGGTCCTGGAACCTGGGCTACACCTACACCAACGCCACCGAAGTCGGTCCGCTGACCAGCTCGACCGCCAGCTCCGGCTACACCTACCAGTACAGCTTCAACGCCGGTGAGGACGTGTCGCAGACCTCGCGCTACGAGATCAAGGACCGCATCTCCGGTTCGCTGAACTGGAAGCACAAGTTCTTCGGCGACAACGAAACCCGCGTCGGCCTGGTCTACGAAGGCCGCAGCGGCCGTCCCTTCAGCTACGTCTTCGCCGGCGACGCCAACGGCGACAGCCGCACCTACAACGACCTGTTCTACGTGCCGCGCCAGGGCGAGGTGCTGTTCGGCACGCTCACCAGCGCGGGCGAGTTCACGCCGGATGCGGCGATGGAGAAGAGCTTCTACGACTGGCTGACGGCGAATCCGGACGTGGCCCGCTTCGCCGGCAGCCACGCCCCGGCGAACGCCTTCCGCGCCGATTTCGTCAACACCTTCGACATCCGCATCAACCAGGAGCTGCCGGGCTTCTTCAAGGGCCACAAGTCGGAGATCTGGCTGGACATCCAGAACGTGGGCAACCTGCTCAACAAGGACTGGGGGCAGATCTACGACTACGGCTTCTACGCCGATGCCTCGGTGGCCTCGCTGCTGGGCATCTACGACGGCAAGTACGTCTACAACTACCGTGGCGTGAGCCAGCCCACCGTGGCCAACGCCGATGCCGACGGCTTCAACACCGGCGTGTCGCAGTGGTCGCTGCAGCTGGGCTTCCGCTACAACTTCTGATCCGGCTGGCACGGCGGATTTTCCAGGAAACGGCCGGGGCGACCCGGCCGTTTTCCTTTTCCGGGCGCGGCGTGGTGCGCGCCACACGCCGCTGGGGTAGAGTCGCCGACCGGTTTCCCGATTCGGCAAGACGCCCCATGAACGAAGCGGTCACGACGAGCACGCTGCCCGTGCAGGACGCACGCATCTACCCGCGCGGCGGGCTGGACATCCTCTCGCGCACGGAAGTGGCGCGGCTGCGCGACGCCTCGGCCGGCGGAATGCACGAACTGCTGCGCCGCTGCGCGCTGGCGGTGCTCACCAGCGGCAGCGCCAGCGACGACCCGCGCGCCGCGCGCGACCTGTACCCGGACTTCGACATCCAGGTCACCCAGCAGGACCGCGGCGTGCGCATCGACCTGGCCAACGCGCCGGCGATGGCCTTCGTCGACGGCGAGATCATCCGCGGCGTGGCCGAGCTGCTGTTCGCCACCGTGCGCGACCTGGCGTGGACCGCGATCGAGCAGGGCGAGGACTGCACGATGGACCTGGAAAGCTCGGCCGGGATCACCGACTCGGTGTTCGGGCTGCTGCGCAACGCGCGCATCCTGCAGCCGTCCGAGCCGAACCTGGTGGTGTGCTGGGGCGGCCACTCGATCTCGCGCGACGAATACATCTACACCAAGCAGGTCGGCTACGAGCTGGGCCTGCGCGGCCTGGACATCTGCACCGGCTGCGGCCCGGGCGCGATGAAGGGGCCGATGAAGGGCGCCACCATCGCTCACGCCAAGCAGCGCCGGCGCCGCACCCGCTACATCGGCATCACCGAGCCGGGGATCATCGCCGCCGAATCGCCGAATCCGATCGTCAACCACCTGGTGATCATGCCGGACATCGAGAAGCGGCTGGAGGCGTTCGTGCGCCTGGGCCACGGCATCCTCGTGTTCCCGGGCGGGGTCGGTACCGCCGAGGAGATCCTGTACCTGCTCGGCATCCTGCTGCGCGAGGAGAACGCCGGCCTGCCGTTCCCGCTGATCCTGACCGGGCCGACCATCGCCGCGCCGTACTTCGAGCAGATCGACCGCTTCCTGCGCCTGACCCTGGGCGAGGCGGCGACCTCGCGCTACGAGATCGTGATCGGCGACCCGGCCGCGGTGGCCAAGAAGATGGGCGCCGGCATCCGCAAGGTGCGCGAGGCGCGCATCGCGCACAAGGACTCGTTCTACTTCAACTGGGGCATCCAGATCCCGGTGGAATTCCAGCACCCGTTCGTGCCCACGCATGAAGCCATGGCGGCGCTGGACCTGCACCATGGCCGCCCACCGTCGGCGCTGGCCGCCGACCTGCGCCGGGCGTTCTCGGGGATCGTGGCCGGCAACGTCAAGGAGGAGGGCATGCGCCGGATCGAGGAACGCGGCCCGTTCGAGATCCACGGCGCCACCGACATGATGCAGGCGCTGGACGAATTGCTGCGGGCGTTCGTGGAGCAGCGGCGGATGAAGATCGCGGGGGAGTACCGGCCGTGTTACCGGGTGGTGGGGTGAGGCGGCGCGGTTTCCGATAACCGACGACCCACCGCCGCCGCTCAGCTGTCCAGCGGGAGGTGGATGATGGCGGTGTAGCGGCCGTCCGCTTCCAGGGTCTCCACCCTGCCCAGGCCGCCGGTCATGGCCAGGATCCTGGCGCGGACCGAGCTCAGCCCGACCCGGTGTCCGTTGGTCGCGCGCGCGGGAGTCGCCGGCAGGTCGTTGCCGACGGCGATGCGCAGCATGCGGCCCTGCCGCCCGATCGAGATGTCGATCGCGCCCCCCGACGCGGACGGCTCCACGCCATGCCGGATCGCGTTCTCCACCAGAGGCTGGACGGACAGTGCGGGCACCGTGATTTCCGGTAGCTCGTCCGGGATCTGCCATCGGACCTGCAGGCGGGGGCCGAAGCGCAGGCCCTCGATTTCCAGGTAGCGCCGCGCCAGTGCCAGCTCCTCGGCCAGGGCGATTTCGCGTGGCCCGGCCAACGCCGCACGGAACAGATCCGACAGGTCGAGCAGCAGCCGTTCGGCCTCGCCGGGCCGCTGGTGCACCAGCGCGATGCCGGTGTTGAGGGTGTTGAAGAGGAAATGCGGCTGTATGCGTGCCTGCAGCGCTTCCAGTTCCGACTGTTTGGCACGTACCGCCAGCTGCGTCGCACGCCAATGGTTGTAGAACGCGGCCAGTCCCAACAGACCGACGCACAGTGCGATTCCGGTCACCTGAAGGAACAGCCGGTCGGACGCTGTCGTCCCGGTGGACCACAGCGCACCGGGCAGGATTGTGGTGACAAGATAGACCAGCCAGCTTGAAATCAGCAGCATGGCCAGCGCCAGGCATGCGATGGACAAGGGGCGCGCCGTGGCGAGGGGGCGGCGCATGAGGTAAAGGCAGCCGAGCGTCAGCAGGAGCGTCCACTGGATGGCCAGCGAGGCCAGGCCGAAGTACACCCAGCGTTCGACTGGAGCAGGCTGGGCGATGGCCAGCATCGCGGCCACGCCTTCACCGGCGATCACCACCCAGATGAGGGCGGGCGCCTGCCAGACCACATCCAGCGGGGCTGGCGACGATACCACTGGGAATCCCGGGCGTGTCCGCATCGACGCATGATGCCTTGGCCGCAGGGATTGGGGGAGTCCCGCAGCCGCTCGGGGGCGGGTTCGATCCGCCTGTCGGGATTGGATGGAAAGGGGATGGGACCGTCCAGTAGCTTGGAGCGGCATTCAAGCTGGGGAGTCGAGCATGCGGGGTTCGTACAGGCATCGCTGTCGGTCGCACGGGGTCGTGGCGCCCGCCGGGCAGGCCGGCTTCACCCTCGTCGAGTTGATGATCACGATCGCCGTGCTGGCGATACTCATCGCCTTGGCGACGCCCAGCTTCACTTCGGTGATCAACAGCAACCGGCTCACGGCCCAGGCCAACAACCTCATGGCCGACCTGCAACTGGCCCGGTCCGAGGCCGTCCGGCGCAACCGGAAAGTGAGCGTGTGCCGGACCACGGACGGCGCGGCATGCGCCACCGCCGTCGGCGACTGGGACTCTTGGCTGGTGGTCCTGCCTGGTACCGCACCGGAGGTGCTCCGCAGCAACGGGGTCAAGGCGCCGGTGGAGCTGACTTCCGCAGTGGCGAGCGTGGAATTCCGCGCCGACGGCCTGGCCAGGAACGCCACCGGCGGATTGCTCGCTACGGCCTTCACCGTTTGCCTTCCGACCACGCATCCGGCCGAGAACGTCCGCACCATCAGCCTTGACGGCGGCAGTCGCCTCAAGGCTGAGCCCGCCACCTATTCCACGCCCGGGAGCTGCCCGTGACCCATTCCTTACGTCCCGTCGGCGCGCTCCGGCGCAAGGCACGCGTTGCCGGAGTCCGCCACCAGTCCGGCGCCGGTTTGCTGGAGGTGATGATCTCGGTGCTCATCATGGGCATCGGTCTGCTGGGCATCGCGTCCATGCAGGCCACGGCGCTGCGCAACGGCCAGAGTTCGCTGGAGCGCAGCCAGGCGGTGATCCAGAGCTACGCCATCCTCGACGTGATGCGTGCCAACCGGACCGACGCCATCGCCGGCTACTACAACACCAGCGGTTCCGGCGCGCAGTGCGCCACCTCGGCGCCCGATTCCAGCCTCCCCACCGGGCAACAGTCGGCGCAGGAGGAGGTCAACAACTGGCTGGCCTCGTTGAAGCGCTCCGTCGGCGTGGCCGGTGACGACACCACCTGCGGCCGCGTGTCGTGCGCCACCAACAGCATCGGCGGCGGCACCTGCACGGTGATGGTCCAGTGGGACGACAGCCGCGGCAGCACCACCAACACCAATGGTACGGCGAGCGAGACCGGCGAAGGCGGCACCAAGCGCCAGGTCGTCACGGTGGCCGCCCTATGAGCCACCGGCAGACTTCTTGCGGACTGGTGTCGGCGCAGGCGGGCTTCAGCCTGATCGAGCTGATGGTGGCCATGGTCCTGGGCCTGCTGGTGGTGGGGGCCGCCATCGGCATCTTCGCGTCCAACAAGCAGACCTACAGGGCCACCGAAGGCCTGGGTCGGGTGCAGGAGAGCTCGCAGGTCGCCTTTGAGCTCATGTCGCGCGATATCCGCGAGGCCGGCGCCAATCCGTGCGACGTGACCCTGGCGGCGGCCAACATCATCGATGGCGGCATCTCCGCGACGCCCGACGGAACCGACTGGTATGCCGCCGTCGCGCAGCCGCTGTACGGGTTCGAGGACGGGGGGCCCACCCACGAGGCGGGGACGGACGTGATCCAGGTCCTGCGTACCGCCGACGACATACGCAGCGTGACAGCCGATACCACTTCCGGTTCCAGTGATGTCACCTATTCGCCGGGTACGCCGACTTTCCAGAGCGGCGACGTGGTCATGATCTGCGACATGAAGGTGCTGGGCGTGTTCAAGGCCAACGGTGACAGCAGCGGCAGTGCCGCGAGCGGCACGGTGAGCTTCGGCGCCGGCACCGGGACCAACACCTGTGGCTACTTCCCGCAGCCGAATGCGGGGGTGTGCGCCGGCGCCGCGACCGCCTACCTGTTCCCGAAGTTCTCCACCATCAGCGGGCTGCAGGGCGTGCGCTGGTTCGTCCGCGATGCGGACGGCGACGCGACCAACGGCGCGTCGTTGTACCGGCAGGTCGACGGCGGAACTGCGGAAGAAGTGGTGCAGGGGGTGACCAACCTCCAGCTGCTGTACCTGACGGACGCCGGTTATGTGGATGCGGACTCGCTGACAACGGCCGATGCCTGGAACGCGGTGCGCGCGGTGCGTGTGTCGCTCTCCCTGCGCGATACGGACGTAGCCGGAACCGATGGCACCAGTCGCCAGCCGATCGCCCGTGACATCGAGAACGTCATCACCTTGCGGAACCGCGTGCTATGAACAGAACGTCGATCCATTCATCCGGCTCCCAGCGCGGCGCGTCGTTGGTGATCGTGCTCATCCTGTTGCTGGTGATGACCCTGCTTGGCCTGGCCGTACTGCGGGGAACCTTGCTGGAGGAGCGCATGAGCGCGAACATGTATGACCGCAGCCTGGCTTTCCAGCAGGCCGAATCGGCCCTGCGCGAAGCCGAGGAAAAAGTCCGCGCGACGGTTCAGGCCAATGGCAATGGCTGGGTCATCGGCGTGAAGTGCGGCAACGACCCGGCCCGTGGCGGCGTTACCGGCATCGACGATGACAAATGCGGCATGCCCGCCAATGCCTATTCGGGCGGCAGTGCGTGCAGCGGCGGCGCTCTGACGTCCGATTGCTGGTTCAACGGGGTCGACCAGCTTGGCACGGCCAACAATTCCGCTGGCGCTCCGCAGTACTACGTCCAGTACATGGGATTGCGCGACAGTCATGATGAACTCGGCCTGGGTTCGAGTGCCGGTTCCACCCAGTACGGCGGCGGCGGCGGCGGCGTGGTGCAGGAAGCCATGTACCGCATCGTCGCCCGTAGCCACAGCCCCGCCAATGGTTCGGACCGCTCCGTCGTGGTCCTGCAGGCCAACGTGGTGGCCAAGTGATGGCCATGTCGAATCGAACGCAAGCCCTTTCAGGGGAAGTTGCAATGAACAGCATTGAACGAGTCCGCCCACAGCCTGCGAAGCGCCGGATCGGAAGCGGGATCTCGGCGTTCGCCGTGGGTCTGCTGGCAGGACTGAGCTCGCTGTCGGCGATGTCCGCAGTGGCAATCGACAACAAGCCGCTCACAGTCATCAATACCGTGCCGGGCAACATGGTGCTGGTGCCTTCGGTGGAGTGGCCGACAGTAGTCACGCACGCGAATGATCCCGGCAAGGGCGACAATGGCGTGAGTTACGCGCCAGCGACTGCCTATGCCGGCTATTTCAATTCCGATCTGTGCTACGCATATAACTACGATGCGATCGAGGCTAACCGCTATTTCTATCCGGTTGCGTCGGCTTCCACCCACAGTTGTTCCGGATTGACCGGCGGGACTCCGTCCCAGCGGCTTTGGAGTGGCAACTTCCTGAACTGGGTATCCATGCAGGCCGTCGATACGTTCCGCATGGCGCTCACTGGTGGCTATCGGGTGCATCGTCCCGCGGACGGGACGCCTCCGTCGGTCACGCTCACGGGAGCTGACGGTTCGACTGCGACCAAGACCACCAGTGAAATGCCGGGGGTTACCTACCTTGAAAAGGGCAATTCCGATCGCTGGGACAACAGCTATACCAAGCTGCGCCAGTTGACCGCGAACGTAGGCGGCGCCACCCCTTCGCAGACTTCGGGATTCCGCGTGCGGATCGCTGGCCTGCGCAACCAGATGTGGTTCGCGCCTAAGTCCGACGGCAGCATGGGCAATGGTGCCAGTTACAACAATCCCCAGGCGCTCAGTCTGCCCATTACGAACGACAGGCAGACCGACCCCAGTGGTACCGGAATCATCGCCGTTCCGTATAACCCGGCCAGCCATATGTTGCCGGACGCCAATACGACATGTCCTTCGAATTATTCCTATAGTTCGACCAAGGGTCTTTGCACGAGGTCGGGTTACAGCGATAGGGAGCCGACGGCCTATGGCAGGGATGCTGTCTATGCAGTGAGCATCCGCGTCAAGGTCTGCGATGGCTCTTTGGACCGGCGTGGCGTCTGCACCCAATACGGTGGTTACTACAAGCCGGAAGGCCTGCTCCAAGCCAATTCCAAGAAGGTTCGCTACAGCCTGTTCAGCTATCTCGCCCAGAGCGGCCAGCAGCGCAACGGCGGCGTCATGCGCGCGCGGCAGAAGTTCCTCGGGCCGGTAGATGCCAACGAGAAGCTGTACCCCGACCGCACCGGACGCATCAGCGGCATCGACAACCCCGAATGGGATCCGGTGACCGGTGTATTCATTGACAATCCGGATACGGACGACGCGGTGGATACCAGTGGCAGGATCGGCGCCTGCAGCAATGCGCCCGACGACAGCAACTGCGTCGTTAAGTACAGCGGCGTGATCAACTACGTCAACCGGTTCGGTCAGATCAACACCGGATTCGGCAAGCTGAAGGAGTACGACAACCTTAGCGAGATGTACTACACCGCCCAGCTGTATCTGCGGGGCAAGGCCAATGTGGCGTCTTTCAGTGCGTTATCTGGCGGTGCACTGACCAACTATCAGTATGCCGATGGGTTTCCGGTTATCCAGGACTGGTACAAGACCGGCGCGAACAGCGCGGTCAGCGCTTGGGATACGAATGATCTCGACGTCGGTACCGATGGTGACCCGATCCTGTATCAGTGTCAGACGAACGTGATGCTGGGAATCGGCGACACTCACACGAACAACGAGGATGATGGCAGCAGCAGCGATACTGTCGCAAATGCGGCTACGTGGCGCGGCTACACCGAAGGCGACAACAATTCGCGCCTGAATGTCGCAGGTCTGGCCTATTGGGCACATGTGACCGACATCCGGCCCGATGTGCCGAACATGAGCGTGTCGGGGTCGGGAGACAGGAAGCGCGGCCAGACTACCAGCACGTTCTGGGTGGATGTCGTGGAGCAGAACCAGCTCTACACGACCGCCACAAACCAGTACTACAACGCGACCAAGTACGGCGGCTACGCGGTTCCCGACGACGACTGGGGCACCAACGGCAACGCTACGCGCCACGCCAGTGCCTGGTTCGCCAGCAATACGTCCGCATGGACATCCGCGACCCAGAACGTCGCAGCACAGACCGGTCTAGGTACGGGAGGCTCGGACGGCAATTACAGCCTCCCCAGCAACATGTACTTGGCCAACAATGGTCAGGCCATGATCGACGGTCTGACCGCGGCCTTCCAGCGAATCGCGGATGACATCAGTGGCTCGGGCGGATCGTTCGCCAGTAACACCACCAAGCTGGAAGTGGGTTCGCGGACCTATCAGGCCAAGTACGTTTCGAACGGCTGGGGCGGGCGACTGACCGCCAGCGACGTAAATGTGTCGACCGGCACGCTGGCCGATAAGTGGGACGCATCGGACTGGTTGGGTCAGGCGGCGGGCGATACCAAGGTCAACACCACCGCAACGGTGATGAACTATACCCAGCGCAAGATTCTCTACAAGAGCGGCACGTCGCTGGCGAACTTCATCACTGGCTGGGATGGCACCGTCAAGGCCAGTCCCACGCTGAACAAACCGACGGGACTGTCCGCGCTCACCGACAACCAGCTCAAGTACATTCTGGGCGACCGCACCCACGAGCGGCAATCCACGGTCAGTGGCAGCTTAAAGGTCTTCCGCAACCGCCGTGGCATGCTCGGCGACATCATCAACTCCACCCCGGTGTACGTGGGCAGGCCGAACGCGAACCTGTATCCGGCCGATACGACCTACGCTGAATTCGTGGCGGCCAAGACAACCCGCAAGCCGGCTGTCTATGTGGGCGCCAACGACGGCATGCTGCATGCGTTCTGGGCGCCGGATTCCGGCGACACCAACGCGGGCAAGGAACTGTTCGCCTTCATGCCCACCGAGGCGATGGCGGTTCTGCAGCAGAGTGATGTGTCCACCAACAAGTATCCCTACTGGGATCCGGAGTACGACCACGCTTATTCGGTGGACGGCGAGATCACCGTGGCCGACGTCAAGGACGGCAGCACCTGGAAGACCATTCTGGTCGGGACGATGGGGCGCGGTGGCAAGACTGTGTTCGCCCTGGACGTGACCGATCCCGATGCTCCTGCACTGCTCTGGGAAAAGGCCGCCTCGGACGGCACGGTCGGCCCGATGCTGGGCAACACCCTCGGCCGTCCGATCATCGCCAAGGTGGCCGATGGTGACTGGCGCGTGTTCCTGGGCAACGGCCCCAACAGCAGCAATGGCACTTCCGCGTTGATCATGCTGGATGCGATCAGTGGCACCGACGAGGGATCCATTGCGACCGCCGGAGGCAGCAATAACGGCATGGCCCCGGTCAACGTCTGGGATGCCCATGGCACGACCATTCCCAGTACGCCAGATGGTCTTTTCGACACGGTCTATGCTGGTGACATGAACGGCAACCTGTGGAAGTTCGATCTTGACACCAATGATGCGACCAAGCTGTTTGCCACTAAGACCGGCCAGCCAATCACCGCAGCTCCGCTTGTCTCGAAGAATCCGTACAATCCGCCGGAAACCTGGATATTCTTCGGCACCGGTCGTTATCTGAGCATGGCGGATACCAGCGATACGGCAAACCAGGCCGTGCAAAGCTGGTACGGCATCATCGATCGCGATGGGCTGGTCGGTATAAGTGATCTCAAGAAGTCCAGTATCCAGTACGAAGATACCGTTGGGCGGGTCATCGAAAAGATCGCCGCGTCGGGTCAGGATGGTTGGTATATCGACCTGCAGTCTCCCGCTGAGGCTGCGGGGGCCGCTGCCCGCGGCGAACGCATGGTCGTGCCTAACTTCTTCCAAGGCCTTGCGTTGATCGGCACGACCCGCTTCCCGGACTCGAACGATCCGTGTTCGCCCACCGGCAAGGGTTTCACCATGGCCATCGATCCATTTACCGGCGGCCGGCTGGGCAATGCCTTCTTCGACATCAACCAATCCGGCAGCGTAGGCGACAGCGGCGACTTCTACGGTGGCAATACCGCGACGCCTTACTCGGGCGTGGCCTACGACAGCGGACCGAACAATCCGATCTTCCTTGGTTCCTACATGTACACCAGCCTGGACAATGGCACCTACGCCAAGATGCAGACCGGTGCGGGTCTGCCCAGTGTCAAACGCGTCTCCTGGAGGGAGCTGCTCAATGCGAACTGATTCCATCCGCCGCGCTCCGTTGCGTCCGGTGCGGGGCTTCACCCTCATCGAGCTGATGATCGTGGTGGCGATCGTGGCCATCCTGGCCACCATCGCCAACGCCAGCTACCAGCATTTCGTGGTCAAGTCGCGCCGCGCGGCTGCGGCCACGTGCCTGCTGGAGCGCGCCCAGTACATGGAACGTTATTACACCACCAAGCTGACGTACGCCGGTGCGCCGGCTCCGGCGCAATGCGGACCGGATATCAACGGCTTCTACACGATCGCATTCAGTGGTACTCCGGGCGCGAAAACCTTCACCTTGACGGCAACGCCCACGGCGAGGCAGAACGATTCCAAGTGCAAGACCCTTTCCATCGACGCGAAGGGCGTGCGGGGGAGAACAGGTTCAGCTGCCGTCGCCGATTGCTGGTAGCAGGCCAGGCGACGGTAGGCTTTCCACCCGGTGCGGCAGCAAGTATTCGGCAGGACCCGTGGGAACCGGTTGTACGGGCGCCTGGCCCGCGGGGTTCACGGGATTTGCAGCCTTCCGCCACTGGGGGCGTCCACCTTTTTCTTTGCCAGGCCACGTGGCTTGGCAAAGAAAAAGGGTCCGCATCGCTGCGAACCCTTGAGATATGGCGCCCGAAGTTGGACTCGAACCAACGACCCCCTGATTAACAGTCAAGTGCTCTAACCGGCTGAGCTATTCGGGCGGGGCGCGTATTGTAGGGCCAGTCGTCGGGACTCGGCAAGCCGCGCCAGTCCGCCGACGTTCCGGATACAGGAATCAATACGAGGGGCAGGGCGTTGCCGTGGCCGGGCGCCGGATCCTTGGCCGTCCTGCGTTGTTCACGAGGATTTCTCCCTGGAGGGATGCGTCGGCGCAGAGGTGAAGGGTCAGGTTGGTGCCGCTGCTGAACCCGTCAGGTTGGTAGCGGACACGGATGCGGCCGGCGCTGGACACGATCCGCAGCGATCCGTGGACGGGATGGCGGATATCCTGGAGGATGGCGTCGGGAGATTGCGGTTGGCTGCCACGGGCAGGATCGAGATAAACCAGCCAGCCTGCGCTCCAGTCGGGCTCCCCGCGGCATCGGCCATCGCCCAGCGATGGACACAGGGTCACCGGCTTACGTTGGCTGATGGCGGTGATCCGTGCCTGGGCCAGCTGGGTGCTGAGTTGATTCATGGCGCTTGCCGCGCGCTGGCGGCGCAGCACGTCCTGGAAGGTCGGCAGGGCCAGCCCCAGCAGGATCGCGCTGACCGCCAGCACGGCCAGCAGCTCGACCAGGCTGAACCCTGGCGGTAGTCCCGGCGCATCCTTGCGCATGGGCGAATTCCTTTTCGCTCGGGAGGTTCAGGTTGCCCCGATCCCGGGGGCGAGGGGATCGGGCGTGGCCGGCGCCGGCTGTAGGAATTCCTGACCGCCTTTTGTAGGAGCCCGTCTTGCGGGCGACGCGAGGCTGTCGGCCCAGGCGACGCTGTCGTGGTTTCGATGCTCCGGGTCGCCCGCAAGACGGGCTCCTACAAAAGGCGCGGGCAGCACCAGCAGGCGGGGAGACAACACCACCCGGCGTGGACACGCCGGCTGTCTATACTGCGTAGTCCCCCTCAGCGGCACCGCCCCACCCATGAGCGACCGATTCGAACTGGTCTCCCCGTATTCCCCCGCGGGCGACCAGCCGCAGGCCATCGACAAGCTGGTCGCCGGCTTCGAGGCGGGCCTGGCCAAGCAGGTGCTGCTGGGCGTGACCGGTTCGGGCAAGACCTACACCATCGCCAACGTGGTCCAGGCGGTGCAGAAGCCGACCCTGGTGATGGCCCCGAACAAGACCCTGGCCGCGCAGCTGTACGGCGAGTTCAAGGCGTTCTTCCCGCACAACGCGGTCGAGTACTTCGTCAGCTACTACGACTACTACCAGCCCGAGGCCTACATCCCCTCGACCGACACGTTCATCGACAAGGACAGTTCGATCAACGACCACATCGAGCAGATGCGGCTGGCGGCGACCAAGGCGCTGCTGTCGCGGCCCGACGCGCTGGTGGTGGGCACGGTGTCGGCGATCTACGGCCTGGGCGCGCCGGAGGATTACCTGTCGCTGCGCCTGATCCTGTCGCGCGGCGAGCGCCTGGACCAGCGCGACCTGCTGCGCCACCTGACCCAGCTGCAGTACACCCGCAACGAGTACGAACTGCAGCGCGGCACGTTCCGCGTGCGCGGCGAGGTGGTGGACGTGCACCCGGCCGAAAGCGACGCCGAGGCGGTGCGGATCGAGCTGTTCGATGGCGAGATCGAGAACATCGCGCTGTTCGACCCGCTCACCGGCGAGGTCATGCGCAGGCTGCCGCGCTACACCATCTATCCCAAGACCCACTACGCGACCACCCGCGAGCGGGTGCTCACCGCGGTCGAGACGATCAAGATCGAGCTCAAGGAGCGGCTGGAGCAGCTGTATGCGCAGAACAAGCTGGTCGAGGCGCAGCGACTGGCCCAGCGCACCCAGTTCGACCTGGAGATGATGGCCGAGGTCGGCTACTGCTCGGGCATCGAGAACTACTCCCGGCACCTCACCGGCAAGGCGCCGGGCGAGCCGCCGCCGACCCTGTTCGACTACCTGCCGGCCGACGCGCTGCTGGTGGTGGACGAGTCGCACGTGACCATTCCGCAGATCGGCGCGATGTACAAGGGCGACCGTTCGCGCAAGGAGACGCTGGTGGAGTTCGGCTTCCGCCTGCCGTCGGCGCTGGACAACCGGCCGCTGAAGTTCGAGGAGTGGGAGGCGCGCTCGCCGCGTGCGATCTACGTGTCCGCCACGCCCGGTCCGTACGAGAAGCGCGAGGCCGGCGACCAGATCGTGGAACTGGTGGTGCGCCCCACCGGGCTGGTCGACCCGAAGGTGGAGATCCGCCCGGTCGCCACCCAGGTCGACGACCTGATGAGCGAGATCAACAAGCGCGTGGCGATGGGCGACCGCGTGCTGGTCACCACCCTGACCAAGCGCATGGCCGAGAACCTGACCGATTACCTGTCCGAGCACGGGATCAAGGTGCGCTACCTGCATTCGGACATCGAGACGGTGGAGCGGGTGGAGATCATCCGCGACCTGCGCCTGGGCAAGTTCGACGTGCTGGTCGGCATCAACCTGCTGCGCGAAGGCCTGGACATGCCAGAGGTGTCGCTGGTGGCGATCCTGGACGCGGACAAGGAGGGCTTCCTGCGTTCGGCCGGCTCGCTGATCCAGACCATCGGCCGCGCCGCGCGCAACCTGCGAGGCACCGCGATCCTGTACGCGGACCGGGTGACGAATTCGATGCAGGTGGCGATCGAGGAGACCGATCGCCGCCGCGAGAAGCAGGTGGAGTACAACGCCGCCCATGGCATCGAACCGCGGCAGGTGGTGCGGCAGATCATGGACGTGATGGAAGGCGCGCGCGCCGAGCCGGGCGAGACCCGTGGCAAGACCGCGCGTGGCGGCAAGGCGGCGCGGCAGGTGGCCGAGCAGGCCGCCGACTACGCGGTCATGGCTCCGGCCCAGGCCGCGAAGAAGATCCAGGAACTGGAGCAGCGCATGTACCAGCACGCCCGCGACCTGGAGTTCGAGGATGCGGCGCGGGTGCGCGACCAGATCCGTCGCCTGAAGGAAGCCAGCCTGGCCGGCTGACCGACTTGTGTAGGAGCCCGTCTTGCGGGCGACGCGACGCCGTCGGAGTCACGAGGGCGTCGCCCCGCCGCCGGCGTCGCGTCGCCGGCAAGACCGGCTCCTACAGAAAGGCGTGGCCGGCGACGCGGCAAAGCGCGGCCGAGGACACGGCGTGGAGCGGCGCCTGCGCCTTCAACCGTGTGCCGGTCCGCCGGAACGCAGACGCCGGCCATCGGGCCGGCGTCTGCTTCGTTGCCTGGAGCGCGCGGGCGCCTACCAGATCCTGACCCGGTCCCCGGGCTTGAGGAACAGTTTCTGCCCTTCCTCGACCTCGAAGGCCGGATACCACGCGTCGTTGTTGCGCACGGTCAGCGCGCGCCAGGCACCGGGGGCGTGCTCGTTGCCCACCACCTGCGCGCGCAGGGCGGCATCGCGCGTCTTGGTGCGCCAGGCCTGGGCGAAGGCCAGGAAGAAGCGCTGGTCGCCGGTGAGCCCGTCGATCACGGGCGCTTCCTTGCCGCCCAATGACTTGTGGTAGGCCACGTAGGCGGCCTGCAGGCCGGCGACGTCGGCGATGTTCTCGCCCAAGGTCTGCCGGCCGTTGATGTGCAGGCCCGGCAGCGGTTCGTAGGCGTCGTACTGCGCGGCCAGCCGGGAGGCGGCGGCCTTGAAGTGGGCGGCGTCTTCCGGCGTCCACCAGTTCCTCAGCCGGCCCTCGGCGTCGAATTCCGAGCCGAGGTTGTCGAAGCCGTGGCTGATCTCGTGGCCGATGATCGCGCCCATCGCGCCGTAGTTGGCCGCGGCGTCCGCCCTGGGATCGAAGAACGGCGGCTCGAGGATCGCCGCGGGGAAGTTCATCGCGTTCTGCAGCGGCAGGTTCACCGCGTTGACGGTCTGCGGCGTCATCCACCATTCCCTGCGATCGGGCGCCTGGCCGAGCTTGGCCCGCTGGTGGCGGTACTCGGCTTCCTCCGCGCGCAGGGCATTGCCCAGCGCGTCGTCGGCCCTGACCTCCAGCGAGGAATAATCGCGCCAGCGGTCGGGATAGCCCACGCCGACCAGCATGGTTTCCGCCTTCTGCCGGGCCTTGGCCTTGGTCTCCGGGGTCATCCAGGCCAGGTCGTCTACGCCGTCGCGGAACGCGGCCAGGATGTTGCCGACCATCTCCTCGGCCTGCGCCTTCGATTCGGCCGGGAAGTACCGCTGCACGTACAGCTGGCCGATGGCGTCGCCCAGCGCGGCGTCGGTGGCGGCCAGCGCGCGCTTCCAGCGGTCGCGCTGTCGGGTGGTGCCCTGCAGCTGGGTGCCGTAGAAGCCGAAGCGCAGGTCGGCATAGGCCTTGGGCAGCAGCGCCGCGCTGTGGTCGAGGGCATGGAAGCGCAGGTAGTCCTTCCACGCCTGCAGCGGCTGGCTGGCGACCAGTTCCGACAGCTTGCGGATCGCATCCGGCTGCCAGGCCACCAGGGTCTGTTCGCCGGACAGGCCGGCGGCGTCGAGGAAGGCCGGCCAGTCGATGCCCGGCGCCTGCCGGGCGAAGTCGGCGACCGGCCACGGGTTGTTGGCCTTGTGGATGTCCTGGGTGTCGACCACGCTGGCGTGGGCCCTGGCGATCTTCGTCTCCAGCTCGAACACGACCTTGGCCCGGGCCTCCGCGTCGGTGGTGCCGGCCTGCCCGAGCAGCGCGGCGATATAGGCCTGGTAGGCCTCGCGGGTCTTGACCATGTCCTTGTCGGTGGACAGGTAGTACTCGCGGTCGGGCATCCCCAGGCCGCCCTGCAGCAGGTAGCCGACGTTCTTCGACGGATCTTCCAGGCCCTGCGACACGAACAGGCCGAACAGGTTGCCGGTATGGAAATTGGTGGCGTTGATCGGATCGACGTCGGCGCGCAGCGCGCCGCCGAGGTGGCGCGACAGCGCCGCGACGTCGGCGATGGCGTCCACCGCGTCGAGCCGGGCCTGCAGCGGTGCCAGCCCGCGCGTCTCGATGCCGGTCTCGTCCATGTAGGCGGCGTAGTAGTCGGCGATCCTGCGCGAATCGGTGCCCGCGGCGGGGGCGTCCTTCTGCAGCGACTGCACCAGCTCGGCCAGGCGCTGTTCGGACTTCTCGAACACCGAATAGAACACGCCGGTGCTGGCACGGTCGGCGGGGATCTCGGTGGTCTTCAGCCAGGTGCCGTTGGCGAAGGCGTTGAAGTCGTCGCCGGGGGCGACCGTGGTGTCCATGCCGGCCAGGTCGATGCCGGACACCGGCGCGGCCGGGGTCTGGGCCTGGGCCTTGGGCGGCTCGGCCGGCGTGGCGGCGGGGGCAGGGGCGGTGCCGCGGTCGCAGGCGGCGAGCGAGGCGAGGACGGCCAGCGCCAGGGCGGCGCGGCGGAAAGACGTCGGATGCATGGGATCAGGCCTTGGAGCACGGAATAGGGAACCGTTGCCATCCTGCGCGATTCCGCGACCGGCGCAAGTGCGGGAACGCATGCCCGGGCGGCCTGCCTTCGAGGAGGGCCGGGGCCCTTTGAAAGGCGCCTGCGGGAGATGGTCAGGCGGTGCACCCAGATGGCACGGCCAGAGGGCTCCTCGCGGCGGTTGTGGCCGCGCATGCCTGCAGGGTAAAATGCGCGCCCTTGTCGCAGGCCTGCAGCGCGACACGGGCGGTTAGCTCAGCGGTAGAGCACTACCTTGACATGGTAGGGGTCACAGGTTCGAACCCTGTACCGCCCACCAATTCAGTCGCCGGTCCGTCGGCGACTCCGGTGCAAGAAGGCCGCCTGCAAAGGCGGCCTTCCTGTTTTGGATGGTGGCACGCGGATGCGTGGGCGTGAGAGCCATGTCTGTGGGCCCAGGCCCGATCAGTCGCCGCCGTCGCCGCCGCGGTCGCCTTCCTCCAGCAGCCGCAGCCCGAACAGGCGCGGCGTACGCCGCCCGTCGCGGGCGACGAATTCGACCCGGATGCCATCGCGCGCGGCAGCGGCCAGCTCCGGCGGCACCACGACTTCGTGGACGAGGAAGTCGTCGGCGCCCGTGCCGTCCATGGTGATCGTGGCCAGCGTGCGGCCTTCGACCCGCACGTCCATGCCCGCCTGCCACTCGCCGCCGAACAGGACCAGCTGCAGCGACAGCGGGGTGCCATCGGCCAGCGGGCGCCGGGCCGCCAGGCGGTACGAGAAGCGGTCGCCAGCATCGCGCCAGGGCCGGCCCAGGAAGCTGCCGGTGGCGCTGTCCCGGCCCGCGTAAGCGTGATCGACCTCCGGCTGCTGTTCGCCGGGCTGCACCTGGTCGAGGGTGCGCGCCTCCAGCGCCTGCCGCTCGCGCTCCGCCGCTTCGATGGCGGCGAGGACGGCGGGATATTCGCCCGCCGCGGTCGTGCGCCAGTAGGCCATGTAGCGGGCGTCGTGGACGCGGTGCAGCGGCTCCAGCCGCAGCGGGCGGAATTTGCCCGGCCGTACCAGCGCGCCGGCGTCGAACACCAGCGGCTCACCGGGCACCGGCACGATGCCGGCGGCCAGCGCGCCGCGTTCGCCGACCAGCATCGGCGCGCCGTCCAGCGGCTGGTAGGGACCGGGGGCGATGTGGCTGCCGCGGCCGGCGTCGGCGACCAGGCCGTCCAGGTCCTCGCTGCCGGTGCGCGCGGCCAGCATCAGCGGACCGTGCATCACCGCCACCCAGTCCGAGCCGTCGGGCAGGCCTTCGATGCGGGTCACCATCGGCAGCTCGACCTCGACGTGGTCGCCGTCCTTCCAGCGGCGCTCGATGCGTGCGTACGAGGACGGCGTGGACGCGACTGGCCAGGGCGTGCCGTTGACCTTCACCTGCAGCGGTCCCTGCAGCCAGTGCGGATGGCGCAGCAGCAGCGCGAATGCCTGCGGCCGCTGCAGCTGCAGGCGGAAGGCGCTGCGCGGCTCCTCGGGGAAGCCCGTCTCCTGCCGCAGCACCAGCCCGCGCTCCTCCCAGCGCAGCTCCGACGCCAGGTACAGGTTGACCTGCAGCGAGGCGTCGTCGTGCGCGTAGACGAAGGCGGCGTGCCGGCCATGGTTCTCCATGCCGGTGCCGACGCAGCACCAGAAGCATTCCTGGGTCTGCGAATAGACCCGGTAGTGGCGCGGCCGGATCGGGGTGAAGTAGACCAGCCCGCCGTGCTCCGGGTGCTGGGTTGAGAGGATGTGGTTGAACAGCGTGCGTTCGTAGAAGTCGGCGTAGCGCGGCTGCGGGTCGAGCCGGTGCAGCAGCAGGGTCAGCCGCAGCATGTTGTAGCTGTTGCAGGTCTCCGGGCCCTCGCGCGACTGCACCATCGGACCGAAGTCGCCGACCGGGTTGAAGTGCTCGCGCACGCTGTTGCCACCGAAGGCGATGCTGCGGCGTTGCGCCACCGTCTCCCAGAAGAACCGCGCCGCGTCGATCCACGCCGGATCGCCGTCCAGCTCGCCGATCCTGGCGAACCCGATCACCTTGGGAATCTGGGTGTTGGCGTGCAGGCCGTCGAGCCGGTCCTCGCGGCGCAGCAGCGGGTCTAGCAGGGCGCGGTGCGAGAAGCGCTTCGCCAGCGCCAGGTAGCGGCGTTCGCCGGTGATGGCATGCACGTCGGCCAGCACCTCGTTCATGCCGCCGTGCTCGGTGTCGAGCACGCGCTGCAGCTGCACGTCGTCCAGGTTCGCGACCAGGCGGCCGGCCCAGTCGGCGAAACCGACCAGCACCTCGCGCGCCTGCGCGTTGCGGGCCAGCAGCCACGCATCGCGCAGCCCGGCGAAGGTCTTGTGCAGGTTGTAGAACGGCACCCAGGCGCCTTCCAGCGAGAACGATTCGGCCTGGAAATCGCCGCTGGCGATCCGGTTCCACAGTTGCCGCCCGTTCGGCACGCCGCCGGCATAGCCGTCGCCGTTGGCGCGCTGGCACTGCGCCATCGCCTCGACCATGTACGCCAGGCGCTGCGTCATTTCCACGTCGCCCTGCGCGGCCTGCTGCGCCAGCGCCGACAGGTAATGGCCGGCGGTGTGGCCGTCCAGGCCCATCGACTCCCAGTTCGGGTATTTCGGCGCGGGCGAGGGCAGGCCGGCCTCGATCCGGCACGGCGCCAGCAGGCGGTCCATGTCCAGCGCGGCGAGGTAGTGCAGGTTGAGCTCCTGCGCGTGCGCGAACGGGCCTTCGCCCAGGGCGACATCGCCGAGCGGGAACGGGAACGCCTGCAGCGCGGTGGAAGCGCGCCCACCGGCCGCCAGCGCCGCGGCCTGCAACGTGCCCGGCAGCAGCGGCGCCAGCGCGGTGGCGCCGAGGGCGCCGACGAAACGGCGCCGGGTGATGCTGCCGCGATGCCCAGGCGAAGTCATGGCGGCGCCAGTCCGCGTGGGAGCAACGACCGGGATGCGGCGTGGGATCCCATGCGCATCCCCGCTGCCTTCAGTGCGAATCGCGGGCGACGTCGTCGCCGCTGCCGCCAACCAGGAAGTCCAGGTCGGCGCCCAGGTGCGCCTGCTGCACGTGGTCCACGTACAGCTTGGACCAGCCGCGCGCCGGTGCCGGCGGTGCGCTCCATTCGGCGCGGCGGCGGGCCAGTTCGTCCTCGGCCACGTCCAGGTGCAGTCGCCGGCCGGGCACGTCCAGCTCGATGAAGTCGCCCTCGCGCACCAGCGCCAGCGCGCCGCCGGCCGCCGCTTCGGGCGACACGTGCAGGACCACGGTGCCGTAGGCGGTGCCGCTCATGCGCGCGTCGGAGATGCGCACCAGGTCGGTGACGCCGCGGCGCAGCAGCTTCGGCGGCAGCGGCATGTTGCCGACCTCGGCCATGCCTGGATAGCCGCGCGGCCCGCAGTTCTTCAGCACCATCACGCAGGTCTCGTCGATGTCCAGGGCCTCGTCGTCGATCCGCGCCTTGAAGTCCTCAATGCTCTCGAACACGACCGCGCGGCCGCGGTGCTTCAGCAGCTGCGGCGAGGCGGCCGAGGGCTTGATCACCGCGCCGTCCGGGGCCAGGTTGCCGTGCAGCACGGCGATGCCGGCCTCGGGACGCAGCGGCTGGTCGAGCGGACGGATCACCTCGCGGTTCCAGCACGGCGCTTCGGCGATGTTGTCGCCCAGAGTGCGGCCGTTGACCGTCATCGCGCCCAGGTCCAGGTGTCCGGCGATCTCGCGCAGCACCGCCGGCAGGCCGCCGGCATAGTAGAAGTCCTCCATCAGGTACTCGCCCGAAGGCTTGAGGTTGACCAGGCAGGGCAGGCGCGAGCCCAGTTCGTCCCAGTCGTCCAGCGACAGCGGCACGCCCAGGCGGCCGGCGATGGCCAGCAGGTGGATCACCGCGTTGGTCGAGCCGCCGATCGCGGCGTTGGCGCGGATCGCGTTGGCGAACGCTTCGCGGGTCAGCACCTTCGACATGCGCAGGTCCTCGCGCACCATCTCCACGATGCGGCGGCCGGACAGGTGCGCCAGGCGGAAGCGGCGCGCGTCCACCGCCGGGATCGCCGCGTTCTCCGGCAGCGACATGCCCAGCGCCTCGACCATGCTGGCCATGGTCGAGGCGGTGCCCATGGTCATGCAGCTGCCCTTGGAGCGCTGCATGCAGGCCTCGGCCTCGGTGAATTCCTCCTGCGACAGCGTGCCGGCGCGGACCATCTCCGACATCTGGATCACGCCGGTGCCCGAGCCGACCGGCTTGCCGCGCCAGTTGCCCGACAGCGACGGCCCGCCGGACACGCCGATCGTCGGCAGGTCGACGCTGGCCGCGCCCATCAGCAGCGACGGGGTGGTCTTGTCGCAGCCCATCAGCAGCACCACGCCGTCGATGGGGTTGGCGCGGATCGATTCCTCCACGTCCATGCTGGCCAGGTTGCGGAACAGCATGGCGGTGGGCCGCATCTGGGTCTCGCCCAGCGACATCACCGGGAATTCCAGCGGGAAGCCGCCGGCCTCGTACACGCCGCGCTTGACGTGCTCGGCCAGCTCGCGGAAGGAGCTGTTGCACGGGGTCAGTTCGGACCAGGTGTTGCAGATGCCGATGACCGGGCGGCCGTCGAACAGGTCGTGGGGCAGGCCCAGGCCCTTGAGCCAGCTGCGGTAGTAGAACCCCTGCTTGCCATCGCGGCCGAACCACTGGCGGCTGCGGAGGGGCGGTTTGCTGGAATCGCTCATGCGGTCGGGATCCCTGCCCGGAGTTGGATTCGCGGGGCCGCCGCCATGCCCGACGGGCACGGGGCGACCGGTGCTGGATCGATGCTACCGGGCAAAGGAATGCACGAAAAATAACAAATACACGCAGATCGATATGTGTATTGCAATCCGCCGGGCGGTGCATCCGGTCGCGAGCGTCCAGGTTGTGGCTTCGATCAAAGCGGAGCCGGGCTGGATTTCGTGGAGCGGAGTGTGCCCTTTGCCTCGATCCTGCCAAGAGCTGCGAGGCACGCCACGCTCTGCGAGGGCGGCAAGGTCGAAACGACAGCAGACTCCAGAGGCACTGCACGGAACGAAGCCACCCCCTCAACGCGCCAGGAAGACGCGGTAGTGCGGGGGTATGGCGCAAGCAGGCCAGGGATGGCCTGCGCTCGGCCGTCGGAGGCAGGACGCCGGAGCCGGCCGATGCGCCATACCCCCGCACTGCCGCGGCTCCCGCCGAAGCCGACCCAACCCAACCCAACGCCTTTGCTCCTGCCCTGCGGAGTGCACGTCTCCTTCAGTCCGGACAAGCGCTGGCAAAAAGCCCCGCGGTCGCTGCCGGGAGTTCCGCGCGACCGCATCGACTGCCTGGATATCGATTCGGATATGGAAACCGACGTTTTATGTATTTGTTGCACATGGGGCGCCGACCCAGAATGAGGCCACGCGCCGTCTCCCCGCGAGGAAGGCGGTCCCGCAGTAGCAGGCGGGCGGCTGGAGGAGCCGCGTGGAACCAATGCGTGCGATCCGGCGGCGCTCTCGAGGAGGGGCAATGCAGAACCAGAAGTCCGTACAGGACCAGAAGCTCGGGCTGATCGAGAAGATCGGCTTCGGCGCCGGCGACATGGCGGTCAACGTCGTCATCTCGTCGATGATGCTGATCATCACCTTCTTCTATACCGACGTGTTCGGGCTGCGGCCCGCCGACGTGGCGGTGCTGTTCATCGTCGTGCGCATGATCGACGCGGTCACCGACCCGCTGATGGGCATGGTCACCGACCGCATCGAGACCCGCTGGGGCCGCTACCGGCCCTGGTTCCTGTGGATGGCGGTGCCGTTCGGGATCTCGGTGACCCTGACCTTCACCACCCCGGACCTGGACTACAACCTCAAGCTGGTCTGGGCCTACGCGACCTATACCCTGGTGACCCTGGTGTTCACCGCGGTGACCATCCCCTACATCTCGCTGATCGGGGTGCTCACCGCCGATCCGAAGGAACGGCTGTCGGCCAACGGCTACCGGCTGTTCTTCGCCAAGATCGCCGCGTTCATGGTCACCATCCTGGTGCCGGTGCTGGCCGTGGCCTGGGGCGGCGGCCACCTGGCCCGCGGCTACCAGCTGGCGATGGGCCTGATGGGGGCGATGGCCACGCTGCTGTTCCTGTTCTGCTTCGCCACCACCACAGAGCGGATCAGGCACGAGGTCGACCGCAAGCCGCTGAGGGAACAGTTCGCCCTGCTGCTGCGCAACGACCAGTGGCTGGTGCTGTGCGCGGTGTGCGTGATCGGCACCGTCGGCTACGTGGTCCGCGGCTCGGTCGCCGCGTACTACGCCAAGTACTTCCTGGGCGGTGACGCGAAGCTGATGTCGGCGTTCCTGGCCACCGGCGTGGTCGCCGCGATCCTGGCGATGGTCGCCTCGACCTGGATCACCAAGCGCTTCTGCAAGATCGCGCTGTTCCGCTGGAGCCAGCTGCTGGTCGGCGTGCTGAGCGTGGCGATGTACTTCCTGGTCGGGCCCGGCGACGTGGTGGCGGCATTCGTCTTCTACTTCCTGGTCTGTTTCATCGTCGACCTGCAGGCGCCGGTGTTCTGGTCGGCGATAGTGGAAGCGGTGGACTACGGGCATGCACGCAGCGGCAAGCGCGTGGCCGGCCTGTCGATGGGCGGCATCTCCTTCTTCCAGAAGGCCGGCATGGGTATTGCGGGCGCGATCGTCGGCTGGCTGCTGGCCTGGTTCCAGTACGTCCCGGACCAGGCGCAGACGCCGCACGCCCTGAACGGCATCGCGCTGATGCTGACCATCATCCCGGGCGTGTTCCATGCGCTGATGGGCCTGGTGATGTTCGGCTACCGGATCACCGACGGCTACTACCGGCAGATCAAGCAGCAGATCATCCACGAGGCGCCGTCGGCCTGACGCCGGCGGCCAGCAGGCGAATCCCATGAAAATGCACAACCCCTTCATCCCCCAGCGCGCCGACCCGCACGTGTCGCGGCACGGCGATAGGTACTACTTCACCGCATCGGTGCCCGAATACGACCGGGTGGTCCTGCGCGGCTCGCCGACGCTGCGCGGGCTGGCCGGCGCGGAAGAGAAGACCCTGTGGACCGCACCGGCCGAAGGCCCCGCCAGTTCGCTGGTCTGGGCGCCGGAGCTGCACCGCGGCGACGACGCCTGGTACGTGTACTTCGCCGCCGCGCCGTCGCGCGAGATCAGGGACGGCCTGTTCCAGCACCGCATGTACGCGCTGCGCAACCCTTCGTCCGATCCGCTGCAGGGCGAATGGGAATTCGCCGGCCAGGTCGACAGCGGCATCGATGCGTTCTGCCTGGACGCCACCAGCTTCGAGCACCGCGGCCGCCGCTATTACCTGTGGGCGCAGAAGCATCCGGACATCCCGGGCAATTCCAACCTGTACATCGCGCCGCTGCGCGACGGCACCCATATCGAAGGCGAGCCGGTGCTGCTGACCCGGCCGGAATTCGACTGGGAAGTGCAGGGCTTCGCGGTCAACGAGGGACCGTCGGTGCTGGTCCGCAACGGCAGGGTGTTCGTCAGCTATTCGGCCAGCGCCACCGACGAACGTTATGCGGTCGGCCTGATCTGGGCCGACGCGGGCAGCGACCTGCTGGACCCGGCCAGCTGGCACAAGTCGCCGCGGCCGGTGTTCGTGACCGACGTGGAGCGCGAGGTCTACGGCCCGGGCCACAACAGCTTCACCGTCGCCGAGGACGGCATCACCGACCTGCTGGTCTACCACGCGCGCAACTACCGCGGGATCGAAGGCGACCCGCTGTGGAATCCCGACCGCCACGCCTGCGTACAGCCGCTGCAGTGGGACGCCGACGGCATGCCGGTGTTCGGGCGGCCGCTGCGCGAGGTCGAGCTGCCGGAGGGCGGGGCATGAGCGGCCTGCGCCGCATCGCGCTGGCGCTGGCCTGCGCGCTGGTCCTGCCGGCGGCCGCGCAGGAGGCGAAGCCGAACAACGACGACATGATGGAGGCGCCGCCGGTGGCCGCGCCGCGCGCCGGCTACTGGGCCGACGTGCTGGCCCATGATCCGGTGATGGTCCGCCGGGGCGACACCTGGTACCTGTTCGTCACCGGTCCGGGCATCACCGTCTACAGCTCGCGCGACATGAAGACCTGGAAGGCCGAGCCGCCGGTGTTCGCGAAGATCCCGGCCTGGGCCTACGACATCGTGCCGAAGTTCAACGGCCACATCTGGGCGCCGGACATCTCGTACCACGACGGCACCTACACGCTGTTCTATTCGGTGTCCTTCGGCGGCCGCAATACCTCGGCCATAGGTGTCGCGACCAACACCACGCTGGACCCGGCCGATCCCGCGTTCGAATGGGTGGACCACGGCATCGTGCTGCGCTCGGTGCCGCACCGTGACATGTGGAACGCGATCGACCCCAACCTGGTGGAAGACGCCGACGGCACGCCGTGGCTGGCCTTCGGTTCGTTCTGGGGCGGCCTGAAGCTGGTGAAGCTGCGCGAAGACCGGCTTGGCGTGGCCGAGCCGCAGGAATGGCATACGCTGGCCCGGCGCGAACGTTCGCTGGTCGCGGCCGACGATGCCAGCCCGGAGCCGGGCGCGATCGAGGCGCCGTTCGTGTTCCGCAGGAACGGCTGGTATTACCTGTTCGTCTCCTTCGACCACTGCTGCCGCGGCGCGAAGAGCGACTACCGGATCATGGTCGGCCGCTCGCGCGATCTGCAGGGGCCGTACCTGGACCGCGAGGGCGAGCGCATGGACCAGGGCGGCGCCAGCGAAGTGCTGCGCGGCACCGCGCGCTGGGTCGGCCCTGGCCACAACAGCGCCTACACGTTCGATGGCCGGGATTACCTGGTGTTCCACGCCTATGACGTCGAGGACGGCGGGCTGCCCAGGCTCAAGGTGCTGCCGATGGCGTTCGACGCCGACGGCTGGCCGGTGGTGGACCCGGCGCCGCTGCGCTGAGGTTGGCGGGCGTCGAAGCGCTGGTCCGGGCGGGGAGGCCGCTCGCTGGGGTTCAAGCGTAAAGCTTCGGCTCCGGACGGGGCCGCCGTACCCTGGGGGTCTGGCGCATCGCTCGGCTCCGCCATCCATGGCTCCAACGAGCGACCGCAGCACATCCCTGTACTGCTTGCGCCAGACCCCCAGGGCACGACGTCCTTCGCGAGGGTTGGGGTCGTGGCTTTGTTCGGTCAAAACCAGTGGACAGGCGAAGGCAGGACGCAGCAACGCGCCCTCCGCATCGCCGGCAAAAACCAATCACCCTCTCGTCCCGTGCAGGCGGTTGTAGGAGCCCGTCTTGCGGGCGACAAGAGCGTCGGAGTCATGGGGCGTCGCCTGTGCCGACGGCGTCGCGTCGCCCGCAAGACGGGCTCCTACAACCGTCTGTGCGGGGACGATGGCGGTCGGCCCTCGATCCGGTTCCCGATCGTCTGGGCCCACACCCGCGGCGAACGATGGGGTTGAGCGGGTTGAACAAAGCCACGTCCCCAACGCGCCGGAAAGACGCTGCTTCTGCTGCTGCCGCGCGATTCCGCGCGTCTCTGCGTCTCGATCCGGAGAACAAAAAAGGGGCGCCGAAGCGCCCCTTCTTATCTGCCTTCCTGCTACCGGCAATGCCGCTCAGCGCAGCTGCAGCATCACCACCGACTTCGCCGGCAGGTCCACCTTCAGCGTCCCGCCCGACAGCGTCGCGCCGTCGAATGCCACCGGCTTCACCTGGTCGGGCTGCTCGAAGCTGTTGTGCGCGGTGATCGCGTCCGCGGTCAGCACCCGGCCGGATACCGACGTCGCCTGCAGCCCCGCCACGCTGGCCGACACGCTGGCCGCGCGGTTCGGGTCCAGGTTGGTCAGCGCCACGTAGACATGGCCGTCCTTCGCACGCACCGCCGAACCGTGCACCGCCGGCACCGAAGTCCCGCCATGGCTGTACTGCGGCGCCTTCAGCTCGAACGGCAGGTGGGTCGCGTCCTGGTACGGCTTGTACATCTCGAACACGTGGTAGGTGGGCGTGAGCACCATCTGCGCGTCCTTCGTCAGGATCATCGCCTGCAGCACGTTCACCATCTGCGCGATGTTGGCCATCTTCACCCGGTCGGCGTGGTCGCTGAAGATGTCGAAGTGCAACGAGGCGACCAGCGCGTCGCGCAGGGTGTTCTGCTGCTGCAGGAAGCCCGGGGTGGTGTCAGGCAGGCCGGCGTACCAGGTGCCCCATTCGTCCACGAACAGCGCGACCTTCTTCTCCGGGTCGTACTTGTCCATGACCGCGCTGTGGCCGCGGATCAGCTCGTCCATCTTCAGCGCGGCGGCCAGCGTATCGATCCAGTCGCCCTCGTCGAACTCGACGGACGAGTGGCGCGGCGGCCAGCCGCCCGGAATGGTGTAGTAGTGCAGCGACAGCGCGTCCATCTGCTTGCCGGCGTCGCGCATCATCACTTCGGTCCAGTGGTAGTCGTCGCTGTTGGCGCCAGCGGCGACCTTGACCACCTTCTGCCCGGCCGGGACCTTGACGAAGGTCTGGTACTGGCGGTGCAGGTTGGCCGCGTGCTCGGCGGTCATGTTGCCGCCGCAGCCCCACAGCTCGTTGCCCACGCCGAAGTAGGGCAGCTTCCACGGCGTGTCGCGGCCGTTGCGGCGCCGCTCCTCGGCCAGCGACGAATCCTTCGGGAAGGTCATGTACTCGACCCATTCGGCCATCTCGCGCGGCGAGCCGCTGCCGACGTTGCCGGAGACGTAGGGATCGGTGCCGATCAGTTCGGCGAAGTCCATGAACTCGTGGGTGCCGAAGGTGTTGGGTTCGGTGACGCCGCCCCAGTGGGTGTTGACCTTGACCCGGCGCTTGTCGCGCGGGCCGACGCCGTCGCGCCAGTAGTACTCGTCGGCGAAGCAGCCGCCGGGCCAGCGCACCACCGGAACGTGCAGCTCCTTCAGCGCGGCGACCACGTCGTTGCGGTAGCCGCGGGTGTTGGGGATCTTCGAATCCTCGCCGACCCAGATGCCGCCATAGATGCCGTAGCCCAGGTGCTCGGCGAACTGGCCGAAGAGGTTGCGGCTGACGGTGTCGCCGGGCTGGTCGGCATGCAGGGTCGCGCTGGCCTGGACCTTGTCCTGGGCGCCGGCCATGCCGGTGGCGAGCAGGGCGGAAGTCAGCGCCAGCGTGCGCAGGGTCGTTTTCAGCATCGGTTTGCCTCGGATGTTGCGGGGGCGGGTGGCGGGTGGAGCGGAACCGGGTATCCCGCCGGGCGCGGGGTGCGCGCCCGGCGGTGGACTTCAGAAACGGTAGCGGATGCCGAGCGCGAAGGTCCGGCTGTAGAGCCCGGTGCCGAAATTGTGCGTGCTCGGGTACTGGTAGTAGCTCTGGTACAGCTCGCCGGTCAGGTTGGTCGCGTCGAAGGTCACCGTCCAGTTCTCGGCGGCATCGTAGCTGAGCTGGAAGTCCAGGCTGCTTTCGGCGTTGAAGTAGACGCCCAGTGGGTTGGCGAACAGCGCCGCTTCGTAGTGGTGCAGGAAATCGTCGCGCCACACGTAGGACGCGCGCGCGGAGAAGCGGCTGCGCTCGTAGGCGAGCACGACGCTGTAGGAGCTGTCGGAGATGCCGAACATCGGCGTGCTCTGGGTGCCGACGACATTGCCGGCGCTGTCGGTGATCGGGATGTCCTGGCTGGAATCGAGCGCGGTGTAGCTTGCCTGCACGCCGAAGCCGTCGAGCACGCCCGGCAGGTTCTCCGGGAAGTAGACCACGCCCAGCTCCAGGCCTTCGAGCTTGCCGTTGGAGGCGTTGTCGGGCTGGGTCAGGATGTAGTCGTAGTCCTGGTAGGTCACCCGGCGACGGAAGTCGGTGATCATGCCCTCGATGTCGCGCCGGAACAGCGTGCCGTAGATCGCGCTGCCGGGGGAGAAGTACCACTCCAGCGACAGGTCGTAGTTCTGCGATTCGACCGGCGCCAGGTTCGGGTTGCCGCCGGTGGCGGTGCCGTAGCCGATGTTGGTGACGTCCTCGACGTAGATGATGTTGGGGTTGAGCTGGTTGAAGGCCGGGCGGCGCAGGGTCTCGCCGTAGGCCAGGCGCAGCATCAGTTCCGGGGTGAAGGCGTAGCGCAGCATCACGCTGGGCAGGAGCTTGGAGGCGCTGGCATTGGCGCTGCCGTCGCCGAAGCGCATGTCGGTGTCCACGTCCACGTAGCGCACGCCGACCTGGCCATCGAAGACGTCGTCGCCGACATCGAACGCGAAATCGCCCTGCAGGTACAGCGCCGTGCTGGCCTCGTTGACGTTGAAGTTCTCGGTCGTCACCAGCTGGTCGCTGGTGGGCCGGCCGTAGAGTTCGCGGAAGTAGTCGGCGTTGGCGCGGATGTAATGGCCGTTGGGCACGACCCACGAGTCCGGCACGTCGGATTCGCCGTCGAAGAAGCCGCTGTTGATGGACTGCAGGCCATCGACGGATGCGAACGAGCAATCCTGGATCGCACGGTTGCAGCCCTGGTCGTTGCCTACGCGCTGGCCTTCGCTGGAGTTGCGGTCGTCGTAGCGCACGCCGAAGGTGAGCTTGCCCAGCGCGCCCCAGCCGGCGTCGAAATCGCCGTCGAAGGTGAAGGTGGCGGCGTCGCCGCGCCGATACAGTGCGTTGTCGTACAGCTGGGCCAGGGTCCACTGCGCCGGGTCGGCGGCGTTGCTCTCGTCGACGTCCGGGGTGGCCGGATCGTCGTTGAAGCCGAACGCCGGCTTGCCGCCGCCGCTGTTGAAGTCGACCCAGACCTCGTGCGTCACCCGGTCGGCGCGCATGGCGAAGAAGTCTTCGTCGTAATCGCTTTTCTGGTAGTTGATCTCGGACCTCAGCTTCAGGCGGTCGCCGACGTCCCAGCTGCCGCCGAGCGCGTAGAGGTAACTGTCCGTCTTGCCGGTGGTGAGGTCGCCGCTGGTGAAGTTGTACGGCAGGCCCACCGTGCGCGTGCGCATGATGTTGGTGCCAGGGTAGAGCCCGATGCTCTGCGAGGGGTCGTCGCCCAGCGCGCCCCACCAGTCCACGAAGGAGAACAGCAGCGAGTTGAACGACTCGTTGCGGTAGCCGTTGTAGAACGCCTCGAACACGTACTCCGAATCCTCGTTCGGCGCCCACTGCAGCGAGATGTTGCCCGCCGGCCGCTCGCGCTTGCCGGTGAAGTCGCTGGCGAAGATCGCGTCGCGCGACAGCAGGTACTCATACTGTTCGCCGCGCACCGGCAGGGTCGAGCCGGGCGCGAACGGCAGGCCCGACACCAGGCCCGGCTGCCAGACTTCCTGGCCGTCGATCATCGGGTCGATGCGCTGGTAGGGCACGAAGCCGGCCGGAGGATCGTCGGTGAAGAACGGTACGACCGCGCCGGCGGTCACGCTCTGGTCGCGGTAGTTGGTCTCGGCATAGGACAGGTTGGCCAGCGCGCCGAAGCGGCCGTCGCCCACGTTCCAGACATTGGAGAACAGCGCGCTGACGTTGGGGTCGACCTTGCCCGCCTGTTCCTGGTAGATGCCGCGGACCGCCAGCGCCACCTGGCTGCCGTCGAAGTCGAACGGCCGGTGGGTGTGGATGTCGATCACGCCGGCGATGCCGGTCTCGATCAGGTCCGCCGAACGGGTCTTGTAGATATCGACGCTGGACAGCAGGCTCGCCGGGATGTCGGCCAGCGCGACCGAGCGGCCGGACGCGGTGAAGATGTTGCGCCCGTTGACGGTCGTGGTGACGTCGCTGAGGCCGCGGATCGACACCGTGGACACCTCGCCGCCGCCGCGGTCGGTGGTCTGCACGCCGGTCACCCGCTGCAGCGCCTCGACCAGGTTGTTGTCGGGGAACTTGCCGATGTCCTCGGCGACGATCGCGTCGACGATCTGCATCGAGCCCTGCTTGACCTGCAGCGCGCCCATCATGCTGGCGCGCAGGCCGCGCACTTCCACCTTGTCCAGCTCGGTCGCGTCGACGGCCGCGCCATCGGCCGGGGCGGGGCATGGCGCATCCGGATCCTCGGCGGTGGGGCAGGTCCGCGGAGCTTCCTGCGCGGCGGCGGTCATGGCCAGCATCAGCGCGGCGGGCAGCAGCGCCAGGCGCAGGTGGGACGGGGGCATCCAACGGTTCGAACGCTTCATTGCAGGGACTCCGTGGGCAGGTTCGTTGCGGGTGGCGGCATGCCTCCGCGCGGGCGGGCGCCCGGCAGGGAGGCGAAAGGTGTTCGGCGGGCTCAGTGCCGCGACGGCGACAGGGCCTCGAAGGGAAGCCGGGCGGGGACGGCCGCCGTGGCGGCGTGGACAGGTCCCGCGCATCCGGCGCATGGCCGCGATGGCGTTTTGGACGGCAAACGCCGGCCGCCGCGGCATGGACGCATGCCGTCGTGTATGAGCGTCGTCACTGTTCAACCCCTCCCAGGTCTGCGAATGGACGCGATCGAGCTCGAGTTGTGCGGACGCCATCGGGACCGGCGCCGGTACCACCGTCGATGCGATCAGGCATGGGGTGGTGCAGGCCGAGCATAGGGGGGCGTTCCATAACCCGCCAATGAATTTACGGCGCCGATCGATACAAGAATCCATATCGGCGCGCGGACGCGCGGCGCACCGCCGCTATTCGATTTCCCGTCGCCTGCGATGCCGTTTCGCGGCATGGTGCGCGCTGCGGCGCTCCGGCTATCCTGCGCGGCCGGCGCACGACCGGTGCCCATGACTTGCGGGAAGACAGCGATGACGCGGATCCGATCCTTTGGCCGGCTGGACGATGGAACCCCGGTGCAGGCCTACCGGCTGGGCGACGCGGGCGGGCTGTCGGCCGAGATCCTGGACCTGGGCGGGATCCTCGCCGGCCTGGAGTTTTCCGGCGAACAGCGCCGCGTCGGCCTGGTCCTCGGGCTGCCCGATGCGCAGGCGTACTTCGACGACACCGCCTACCTGGGCATCCTGGTGGGGCGCTACGGCAACCGCATCGCCGGCGCCGGCTTCGACGTGGACGGGCGACCGCACCGAGTGACGGCGAATGAAGGCCGCAACCACCTGCACGGTGGCGCGCTGGGTTTCGGACGGCGCCTGTGGAGGGTGGCGGAGCACCGCGACGACCTGCTGGTGCTGCGCTACCGCTCGCCGGACGGCGAGGAGGGTTATCCCGGCAACCTGGACGTGGTCGCGACCTACCGGCTGCGCGGCGCCACCCTGGAGCTGGAGTTCGAAGCGACCACCGATGCGCCGACCCCGTTCAATCCCACCCACCATCCGTACTTCAACCTCGCCGGCGATCCATCGGTGCCGGCCGCGGCGCAGTGGCTGCAGGTGCCGGCCGGCGGTTACCTGCCGGTGCGCACGGACCTCATTCCGGAAGGGCCAGTCGCGGACGTCGGCGGCACGCCGTTCGATTTCCGTGTGGCACGGACGCTGGATGCGGCATTCGACGCGGGCGATCCGCAGCTGCGCATCGGCGGCGGCTACGACCACTGCCTGGTGCTGGATGCGGAGCGTGACTGCGCGGCGCGGCTGTATTCGCCGCACAGCGGCATCGCCCTGCGGATCGACAGCGAGGCGCCGGCGCTGCAACTGTATGGCGGCCACGGACTCGATGTGCAGCATCCGGGGCTGGGCCGTGGCATCTGCCTGGAACCGCAGGGATTCCCCGACGCGCCGAACCGGCCCACCTTCCCCGATGCCATCCTGCGGCCGGGCACGGTTTACCGGCGCCGCATCGGATACCGCTTCGCCACGCCGGGCCGTGACCGCCCCTGGGACGACGTGGCGGCGGCGCTGGATCGCGCCTGAAGTCCGGCCGGCGTACCGGTCGCGTAAAAAACGACAACAATCCGCAGGCGATATGGCTACCCGCAACGATCCTGCGCCTTCAGTGGAGACTGCATCCGTGTCAGAAATCAACCTCGCCATCGTCGGTGTCGGCAAGATCGTGCGCGACCAGCACCTCCCGGCGGTGGCCGGCAACGGCGACTACCGGCTGGTCGCCGCGGCCAGCCGCCACGGCCGGGTCGAGGGCATCGACAACTTCACCTCGATCGAGGAGATGCTGGCGGCGGTGCCGTCGATCCAGGCCGTGTCGCTGTGCATGCCGCCGCAGTACCGGCACGCGGCGGCGGTGAAGGCGCTGGCGGCCGGCAAGCATGTGTTCCTGGAAAAGCCGCCGGGCGCGACGCTTTCGGAGGTCGAGGACCTCGCTGCACTGGCCGATGCCAACGGGCTGTCGCTGTTCGCCAGCTGGCATTCGCGCTATGCGCCTGCGGTGGAGGCCGCGCGGGAATTCCTCGCCGGCACGCGCATCCGGTCCATGCGGGTGACGTGGAAGGAAGACGTGCGCCAGTGGCATCCGAACCAGGAATGGATATGGCAGGCCGGCGGCCTGGGGGTGTTCGATCCGGGCATCAACGCGCTGTCCATCGTCACCCGGATCCTGCCGCGCCCGGTGTTCGCCACCGCCGCGACGCTGGAATTCCCGGAGAACCGCGAAGCGCCGATCGCCGCCTCGATCGCCTTCACCGATGCGGCGGGCCTGGACCTGGCGGCCGAGTTCGACTGGCGCCAGACCGGCAAGCAGAGCTGGGACATCGTCGCGCAGACCGATGCCGGCGAGATGGTGCTGTCCGAGGGCGGCGCGCGGATGTCGATCGACGGCCGCGTGGTGCACGAGCAGCCGGAACAGGAGTATCCGATGCTGTACCGGCGCTTCGCCGAACTCATCAAGGCTGGCCGGTCGGATGTCGACCTCGCGCCGCTGCGCCATGTCGCCGATGCCTTCCTGCTGGGCAAGCGCAAGCTGGTCGAGGCCTTCCACGACTGACGGGCGCCGTGATCGCCGCGGAGCGGACCGGGCAAGCCCGGTCTTCGTACCCGGCGATCGCCCGTGGAGCGTGGCTCGCCCCGCTGCTTTCCACGCGACGTCGCCGCGCCTGGCCCGGTCGGCCGGGCAAGCCCGGCTCTACGCGGGCGTGCCGTAGATCGCGGTGGCGGTTTCCTGCAGGGCGGCCAGCACGGTGCGCGCGCCGGGCGAGAGCAGCCAGTCGGTGCGGGTGATGATCCCGAACGAGTCCATGCTGCAGGACAGCTCCACCGGCACGATCCGCACCAGGTCGTGCTCGGCGTAGTGCCGGGCCACGTCCACCGGCACAACCGCCAGGTAGTCGCTCTCCTGCAGCATCTTGGTCAGGAACACCAGCGCGGCGGTGGCGATCACCTGCCGCGGCGGCTGCATCCCGGCGCTGCGGAACATCAGTTCGAAGCGGTGGCGCAGCACGCTGCCTTCCGGCGGCACGATCCAGCGCGCCGCGGCCAGTTCCGGCAGGCCCGGCCGTTCCAGCGAGAGCAGCGGATGGCCCGGGCGTGCGATCGCGCAGACTTCCTCCTCGGCCAATGCCTGGTAGTGCAGGAAGCGCTTGTCGTGGCGCTCGAACAGGCGCGCGACCAGGAAATCGAGCCGGTTCTGCTCCAGCCGCTCCAGCAGTACGTCGCTGCTCTCCACCAGCAGTGACACCCGCAGGTCCGGATGCTGGCGGGTGATGCGCGCCAGCGCGGTCGGCAGCAGGGTCATGGCCGGACCGGCGATGGCGCCGATGGACACGCTGCCGGACCAGCCGCCCTTGAGCGCCTCGATCTCCGCGCCGGCCTCGCCCAGGCTGGACAGGGCGATGCGCGCGTGGCGGATCATGGTCTCGCCGTACCAGGTCGGGCGCATCCCGCGCGGCAGCCGCTCGAACAGCGGCACCCCCATCATCTCCTCCAGGTCCTTGAGCAGCTTGGAAGCGGCCGGCTGCGACATCGCCAGCGCTTCGGCCGCGCGGTGGATGTTGCCTTCCTCGTCGATGGCGATCAGCAGCATCAGTTGCCGGGTCTTGAGCCGGGCGCGCACGAACCAGGGAACGTTCTGGACCACGGGGCGATCTCATCGATACGAATGTTCGTATATGTTACGCATGAATTTGGATTGGATGCATATGCCATCCAGGCGGCAGAATGCGGAAGGCACGCATCGGGTCCCGACTCTCCCCGGGGCCGCGTGCCCTTCCTACCCCCGAGAGGACGGTGATGCGACTGATCCAGCTGCTGGACGATTCCGGGAACCCGCGCGCCGGCGTGGTCGATGGCGCTGCCGGCCAGGTGCGCGTGCTCGATGTCGAAGGCACCCATGCGCTGGCGTCGGCCGCGATCGCCGCCGGTCGCGGCCTCGCGCAGCAGGTCGCGGACACCGGCGGCGACGTCCTGCTCGACTACGGGCGGTTGTTGCACGAAGGGCGCGTGCTCGCCCCGTTGCACCACCCCGATCCGGCGCACTGCCACATCACCGGCACCGGCCTGACCCACCTGGGCAGCGCCGCCGCCCGCGACGCGATGCACCAGAACCTGCAGCAGCAGGCCGAGGCGGGCACGCTCACCGATTCGATGCGCATGTTCCAATGGGGCGTCGAAGGCGGCATCCCCGGCGCGGGCAAGGCCGGCGCGCAGCCGGAATGGTTCTACAAGGGCGACGGCTCGATCCTGGTCGCGCCCGGCGCGGCGCTGCCGTCGCCGGACTTCGCCCTGGACGGCGGCGAGGAGCCGGAACTGGTCGGCCTGTACCTGATCGGGCCCGACGGCACGCCGCACCGGCTCGGCTTCGCCATCGGCAACGAGTTCTCCGACCACGTCACCGAGCGCCAGAACTACCTGTACCTGGCCCATTCCAAGCTGCGCGCCTGCGCCGTGGGCCCGGAACTGCGCACCGGCGAGCTGCCGCGCGACCTGCGCGGCACCAGCCGGATCCGCCGCGGCGACGCGGTGCTGTGGGAGAAGCCCTTCCTCACCGGCGAGGCCAACATGTGCCATTCGCTGGAGAACCTCGAGTACCACCACTTCAAGTACGCCGCGCACCGCCGCCCCGGCGACGTTCACCTGCATTTCTTCGGCACCGCCACCCTCAGCTTCGCCGACGGCATCAAGGCCGAACCCGGCGACGTGTTCGAGATCGACCTGCCGGAACTGGGCGCGCCGCTGGCCAACCCGCTGCGCACGGTCGCCGCCGGTTTCGCCCCGGGCGGCGTCCGCGCGCTGTAAGGTGCGGCAGGCACGAACGGCCGCGCGCCAGCATCTGAAAGGAGAAACACCGTGAGCGAACAGCGATTCAGCAGCTTCATCGCCGGCCAGTGGGTCGAGGGCGACGGCGGCCACGCCGACGAGAACCCGTCCGACCTGGCCACGCCGGTCGGCCACTACGGCGTGCTCGACGCCGCGCGCACCGCGCAGGCGGTCGACGCCGCCAGCGCCGCGCTGCCGAAGTGGTCGCTGTCCAACCCGCAGCAGCGCGCCGACATCCTCGACTTCGCCGGCAGCGAGATCCTCGCCCGCAAGGAGGAACTGGGCCGGCTGCTGGCGCGCGAAGAGGGCAAGACCCTGGCCGAGAGCATCGGCGAGGCCGCGCGCGCCGGGCAGATCTTCAAGTTCTTCGCCGGCGAGGCGCTGCGCATCCCCGGCGAGAAGCTGGCATCCGTGCGCCCGGGCGTGGACATCGAGATCACCCGCGAGCCGGTCGGCACGGTCGGCATCATCGCGCCGTGGAATTTCCCGCTGGCGATCCCGGCCTGGAAGATCGCGCCGGCGCTGGCCTACGGCAATACCGTGGTGTTCAAGCCGGCCGAGATCGTGCCCGGCTGCGCCTGGGCGATCGCCGAGATCCTGTCGCGCGCCGGGCTGCCCGAGGGCGCGTTCAACATGGTGCTGGGCGGTGGCCGCATCGTCGGCCAGGCGATGATCGGACACCCGAAGCTGGACGCGCTGACCTTCACCGGTTCGGTGCCCACCGGCCACGCGCTGCTGAAGCAGGCCGCCGCGCGCGCGCTCAAGGTGCAGATGGAGATGGGCGGCAAGAACCCGCTGGTGGTGCTGGCCGACGCCGACCTGGACAAGGCGGTGGAATGCGCGGTCAATGGCGCCTACTTCTCCACCGGCCAGCGCTGCACCGCGTCCAGCCGCCTGATCGTGGAGAACGCGGTGTACGACGCGTTCGTGGCCAAGGTGCAGGCGCGGCTGGCGAAGATCAGGGTCGGCGATCCGCTGGAGCAGGGCGTGGACATCGGCCCGGTGGCCAGCGGTGCGCAGCTGGAGACCGACCTGTCCTACATCCAGGCCGGCCACGACGACGGGGCCGAGCTGCTGGCCGGCGGCGGGCAGGTGGAGTGCAAGACCCAAGGCCACTTCCTGGCGCCGACCCTGTTCGCGGCCAAGCCCTCGGACCGGGTCGCCCGCGAGGAGATCTTCGGGCCGGTGGCCGCGCTGCTGCGCGCCGACGACTACGAACACGCGCTGGCGCTGGCCAACGACACCGAGTTCGGCCTGTGCGCCGGCATCTGCACCACCTCGCTCAAGTACGCCACGCACTTCAAGCGCCACGCGCAGGCGGGCATGGTGATGGTCAACCTGCCGACCGCGGGCGTGGATCCGCACGTACCGTTCGGCGGGCGCAAGGCGTCCAGTTACGGTCCGCGCGAGCAGGGTCGCTACGCGGTGGAGTTCTACACGACGGTCAAGACGGCGTACACCGCGGCCTGAGCCCGCGGGCCGGGATGCCGTCGCGCGTTGGAGGATGCGCGACGGCCCGCGGGGATCCGCGGTACCGGCAGTCATTCACTGGGAGGAAGCGATGAGGAAATTCCTGATGCTGGCGGCGGTGCTGTGCACCGCGATCGTGGCCGGCTGTTCCAAGGGCGGCGACGGCGGTCCGGCCGCGGCCACCGGCGGCGATGCGATCACGGTCGGCTTCAGCCAGGTCGGCGCCGAGAGCGAGTGGCGCACCGCCAACACCCGTTCGGTGAAGGAGGCGCTGGTCGCGCCGGAGTTCAGGCTGAAGTTCTCCGACGCGCAGCAGAAGCAGGAGAACCAGATCAAGGCGCTGCGTTCGTTCATCGCCCAGGGCGTGGACGTGATCGCGTTCTCGCCGGTGGTCGAATCGGGCTGGGAAACCGTACTGCGCGAGGCGAAGGCCGCCAACATCCCGGTGGTGCTGACCGACCGCGCGGTGGACGTGTCCGACGACTCGCTCTACGTCGCCTTCATCGGCTCGGACTTCGTCGAGGAAGGCCGCCGCGCCGCGCGCTGGCTGGTCGAGGACAGCAAAGACCAGCCCGGTCCGTTCCGCATCGTCGAGCTGCAGGGCACGGTCGGTTCGGCGCCGGCCAACGACCGCATGAAGGGTTTCAAGGAAGTCATCGACGCCGATCCGCGCTTCCAGGTCGTGCGCTCGCAGAGCGGCGACTTCACCCGCGCCAAGGGCAAGGAAGTGATGGAGGCGTTCCTGAAGGCCGAGGGCCGCGACGGCATCGACGTGCTCTTCGCGCACAACGACGACATGGCCATCGGCGCGATCCAGGCGATCGAGGAGGCCGGGCTGAAGCCGGGCGAGGACATCCGCATCGTCTCCATCGACGGCGTGCGCGGTGCGTTCGAGGCGATGAAGGCCGGCAAGCTCAACGCCACGGTGGAATGCAATCCGCTGCTCGGTCCGCAGCTGGCGCAGATCATCCGCGACGTGCATGCCGGCAGGCCGGTGGAGAAGCGGGTGCAGGTCGAGGAGGGCGTGTTCACCCGCGACCAGGCCGCGGCCGAACTGCCCAACCGCAAGTACTGAGCCGGCAGCGATGCCGCACTGCGCCCCTCGTCCGGCTTGCGCCACCTTCTCCCGCAAGCGCGGGAAGGTTCGCGCGTTCCCTTCTCCCGCTTGCGGGAGAAGATGCCCGGCGGGTGGATGAAGGCCCCATGAGCGACGTGGTACTGCAGGCGCAGGGCCTGGACAAGCGCTTCGGCGCCACCGTCGCGCTGGCCGGCGCCGGCCTGACCCTGCGCGCCGGCGAGATCCACGCGCTGATGGGGCAGAACGGTGCCGGCAAGTCGACCCTGATCAAGCTGCTCACCGGCGTGGAACGGGCCGACGCCGGCACGATCGAACTGGATGGACGCGCGATCGCCCCGGCCACGCCGCTGGAGGCGCAGCACGCCGGCATCAGCACGGTCTACCAGGAAGTGAACCTGTGCCCGAACCTGTCGGTGGCCGAGAACCTGTACGCCGGCCGCTATCCGCGCGGGCGCTGGGGCCTGATCGACTGGGCGCGGGTGCGCGAGGGCGCGCGTGCGCTGCTGCGCGAACTGCACCTGGACATCGACGTGGACCTGCCGCTGTCCAGCTACCCGGTGGCGGTGCAGCAGATGGTCGCCATCGCCCGCGCGCTGGGCGTGTCGGCGCGGGTGCTGATCCTGGACGAGCCCACCTCCAGCCTCGACGAGGACGAGGTGCGCGAGCTGTTCGCGGTGATGCGCCGGCTGCGCGAACGCGGCATGGCGATCCTGTTCGTCACCCATTTCCTGGACCAGGTGTACGCGGTATCCGACCGCATCACCGTGCTGCGCAACGGCGGCCTGGTCGGCGAGTACCTGCCGGCGCACCTGCCGCAGGCGGCGCTGGTGTCGGCGATGGTCGGGCGCGAGATCGAACTGGCGGGTCATCGCGACTCCACCGCGCACGCCACCGATGACGCACCGGTGGTGGTGGAGGCACGCGGCCTGGCCCGGCGCGGCGGCCTGCAGCCGGTGGACCTGCAGCTGCGCGCGGGCGAAGTGCTGGGACTGGGCGGCCTGCTCGGCTCCGGCCGCACCGAACTGGCGCGGCTGCTGTTCGGCCTGGACCGCGCCGACCGCGGCGAAATCCGCGTGGAGCACATCCCGGTCGACCTGCGCCATCCGGCCGACGCGGTCGCGCGCGGGCTGGCGCTGTGCCCGGAAGAGCGCAAGACCGAGGGCATCGTCGCCGGCCTGTCGGTGCGCGAGAACATCGTGCTGGCGCTGCAGGCGCGCCGCGGCTGGCGGCGCGCGCTGCCGCGCGCGCAGCAGGACGAACTGGCGCGGCGCTTCGTCGGACTGCTGGGGATCAAGGCCGGCGACATCGAGACGCCGGTCGGCGCACTGTCCGGCGGCAACCAGCAGAAAGTGGTGCTGGCGCGCTGGCTGGCCACGCAACCGAAGCTGCTGATCCTGGACGAGCCCACGCGCGGGATCGACGTGGCCGCCAAGCAGGAAATCATGGCCGAGGTGGTGCGGCTGGCGCGCGCGGGCATGGCGGTGCTGTTCATCTCCGCCGAGATCGAGGAACTGACCCGGCTGGGCGACCGCATCGCGGTGATGCGCGAGCGCCACAAGGCCGGTGAACTGCCCGGCGGCAGCGACGGCCGGCAGGTGCTCGACCTGATCGCCGGCCACTGAGCAACGATGGAGTCCCCGCAGCGCATGCCGCCATCCCCTTCCACGACGGACCCGTCCGCGCCGCGGCGCCTGCTGCGCGCGTGCCTGGCGCACCCGCTGCTGTGGCCGCTGCTGGCGCTGGCCTTGCTGCTGCTGGGCAATGGCCTGTTCAATCCCGGCTTCCTGGCGCTGCAATGGCGCGATGGCCACCTCTACGGCAACCTGGTCGACATCGCCAACCGCGCCGCGCCGCTGGTGCTGGTGTCGCTGGGCATGACCCTGGTGATCGCGGTGCGCGGCCTGGACATCTCGGTCGGCGCGGTGCTGGCGATCGCCGCGACCGTGGCCGCCTGGGCCATCGCGCGGACCCAGGATGCAGGCGCCGGCGGGCTGGTGCCGCTGTTCGCCGCGATCGCCGCGGCATTGGCGGTGGCGCTGCTGTGCGGGCTGTGGAACGGGTTGCTGGTGGTCAAGGTCGGGCTGCAGCCGATCATCGCCACCCTGGTGCTGATGGTGGCTGGCCGCGGCATCGCCCAGCTGCTCAGCGACGGCCAGATCCTGACCATCTACTACGCGCCGTTCGGCTTCCTCGGCAACGGGTTCCTGCTTGGACTGCCGTTCTCGCTGTTCGTGGTGGTGGCGGTGTTCGCCGGGCTGAAGCTGCTGCTGGACCGCACCGCGCTGGGGCTGTTCGTGCGCGCGATCGGCCACAACCCGGTCGCCGCGCACGTGGCCGGCGTGCGTGCGCGGGCGATCACCTGGGCGCTGTACGCGTTCTGCGGCTTCAGCGCCGGCCTGGCCGGGCTGCTGGTCGCCTCCAACGTCGCCAGCGCCGATGCCAACAACGCCGGGCAGTTGCTGGAACTGGACGCGATCCTGGCCGTGGCCCTGGGCGGCACTGCGCTGGCCGGCGGCCGCTTCAGCCTGGCCGGCAGCCTGGTCGGCGCGCTGATCATCCAGACCCTGACCACCACCATCTACGCCCTCGGCGTGCCGCCGCAGGTCAACCTGGTGGTCAAGGCGCTGCTGGTGTTCGCGGTGCTGCTGCTGCAGTCGCCGCGGTTCCGCGCGCACGCGCGGGCGCTGTTCGCGGACCCGGCCGGCGCCGGGAGGGGCGCATGAGCGCCGCGCCCGCCACCGCACCGGCGCGCGCGCGCCTGCCGCGGCGGTGGCGCGATCCGCGCTACCTGTCGCTGGGCGCGACCCTGGCGCTGTTCGTGGCCATGTCGGTGGCCGGCGGCGTGCTCTACGACGGCTTCCTGCGCCCGCAGGTGTTCCTGAACCTGCTGATCGACAACGCCTTCCTGCTGATCGTCGCGGTCGGCATGACCTTCGTGATCCTCACCGGCGGGATCGACCTGTCGGTGGGCGCGGTGGTCGCGTTCAGCACCGTGCTGCTGGCCAGCCTGGTGCAGCGGCACGGCTGGCATCCGCTGGCCGCGATCGCGCTGGTGCTGGCGCTGGGGACGTGCTTCGGCGCGCTGATGGGGACGATGATCCAGCGCTACCGGCTGCAGCCGTTCGTGGTGACCCTGGCCGGCATGTTCCTGGCGCGCGGCGCGGCGACCCTGGTGAGCGTGGAATCGATCGGCATCGACCACGCCTTCCACGTGGCCGTGGCCAACCTTCGCATTCCGCTGGGCGGCGGCGCCTCGCTGTCGGTCGGCGCGGTGCTGGCGCTGCTGGTCGTGGCCGCCGGCGCGGTGCTGGCCGGCATGACCCGCTTCGGCCGCGCGGTGTACGCGATCGGCGGCAACGAGCAGTCGGCGGCGCTGATGGGCCTGCCGGTGGACGCGGTGCTGGTGCGCGTGTACGCGCTCAGCGGGTTCTGCTCGGCGCTGGCCGGGGTGGTCTACACGTTCTACATGCTCAGCGGCTACAGCCTGCACGCCACCGGCCTGGAGCTGGACGCGATCGCCGCGGTGGTGATCGGCGGCACCCTGCTGGCCGGCGGCCAGGGCTACGTGCTGGGCACGCTGTTCGGGGTGCTGGTGCTGGGCCTGATCCAGACCCTGATCGTGTTCGACGGCACCCTGAGTTCGTGGTGGACGAAGATCGCGATCGGCGCGCTGCTGTTGGCGTTCTGCCTGCTGCAGCGCCTGCTGTCGCGACGGCGCGGTGCCGCGTAGCGCGGCGGACCCGTGATCGCCGCCTCGCAGGCGCAAGCGTACGGATGCCGGAGTGGATGGACCGTGCCACCGTCTTCCCCGCGCAGGCGGGGACCCAGTGACTTTGCCGCAGGTTGAACGATGGCGATGAACAGCGGATCCCCCACCCACGCCGTATCGCGCGCCGGCACGCATGTCCGCTACGGCCTGTGCCTGCTCCTGCTGCTGGCCTGCGCCAACGCGTTTGCCGCCGCTGCCTCGACCTGGACCGCCGACAACGGCAACGGCACCTTCACCAACCCGATCCTGTACGACGAGTTCTCCGACCCGGACATCATCCGCGTCGGCGACTGGTTCTACATGACCGGCACCACCATGCACGCGGTGCCGGGGCTGCCGGTGCTGCGCTCGCGCGACCTGGTCAACTGGGAATTCCTCGCCTACGCGATGCCGGGCTTCCCGGCCGGCCCCGAGTACCGGCTGGAGAACGGCCAGGACATGTACGGGCAGGGCATCTGGGCGCCCAGCCTGCGCCACCACGACGGCGTGTTCTACATCTTCGCCAACATCAACCAGCGCGGGCTGCAGGTGTTCCGCGCCACCGATCCGGCCGGTCCGTGGACGCATACGGCGATGGACCGCAACCTGCACGATCTGTCGGTGCTGTTCGACGACGACGGTCGGGTCTGGGCGGTGTTCGACTACAACGAAGTGCGGCTGGTCGAGCTCAAGCCCGACCTCAGCGGCGTGGTCGAAGGCAGCGAGCGGGTGATCATCCCCGCCGGCCAGGGCATGGGCGAGGGCCACCACTTCTACAAGGTCGACGGCCGCTACTACATCATCAGCGCCAACTATGCGCCGGTGGGACGGATGCAGGCCGCGCGCGCCACGCGCCTGGACGGGCCCTGGGAGACGGTGGCGATCAGCGCCAGCGAGACCCTGGGCACGCAGCGCGGCTGGTGGGAGGACGCGGTCGGCCAGCGCACGCCGGTGCCGACCGGCGCCACCCGCTTCTCCATGCACAAGCCCGGCGCGGCCGAAATGGGCGCCGCGCCGCTGCACCAGGGCGGCATCGTGCAGCTGCCCGACGGCGACTGGTGGGGCTTCTCGATGCTGGACTTCAAGTCCGTCGGCCGCACCACCACGCTGTCGCCGGTGACCTGGCACGACGGCTGGCCGTACTTCGGCCTGCCCGGCAACCTGGGACGCACGCCGCGCACCTGGTTCAAGCCCGACGTCGGCGTGGCCACCGCGCCGCATGCGCCGTACGCGCGCAGCGACGATTTTTCCGGCACCGCGCCCAAGCCGGTCTGGCAGTGGAACCACGAGCCGGTCGCCGGCCAGTGGTCGCTGGCCGAAAAGCCCGGCGCGCTGCGCCTGCACGCGCTGCCGGCGGACGGTTTCCTGTGGGCGCGCGACACCCTCACCCAGCGCGTGGTCGGCCCGGTGTCCTCGGCGACGGTGCGGCTGGACACGTCCGGCCTGCAGGCGGGCGATACCGCCGGCCTGGGCCTGCTGAACATGCCGGCGGCCTGGCTGGGCGTGGTCCGCGACGGCGGGCGCGCGGTGCTGCGCTGGTACGGCCAGTCCGGCGACCGGCATGCCGACGTGCCGCTGCGCAAGCCGGTCGTGCAGCTGCGCGTGAGCGGCGACTACGACGAGGACCTGGCGCGGTTCTCCTTCAGCTTCGACGGCGAGCACTTCGAGGACATCGGCGAGCCGGTGCGCCTGCCGTACCAGCTCAAGACCTTCCAGGGCCCGCGCTACGCGCTGTTCGCCTACAACAGCGCGGGTGCCCGGGGCGGCTATGCCGACTTCGACGATTTCCGAGTGCACGAACCGCTGGCCGACCGCTCGCGCAACATTCCGTACGGCAAGGTGGTGACGCTGGCCAACCTGGGCGACGGCACCATCGCACGCGTGCATCCGCTGGGCGTGCTGCAGCCGGTCGCGCCCGCTTCGAAAGAGGCCGACGGCATCGCTGCGCGCTTCCGCGTGCACGACCGCGGCCAGGGCCGGGTGGCGCTGGAGGCGATGGACGGCAGCGGCTTCCTGACCGTGGTCGGCATCGGACTGTCGGCCGACGTGCGCCTGCTGCCGGAGTCGCCCGACAGCCTGTTCATGTGGCAGGACCTGCTGCGTGACCGCCAGTTCATGCTGCTGTCGCTTCGCACGAACCGTTATGTCGGCCTGCTGCCGGACAGCGGCGAACCCTACGGCGCCGACCGGCCCGGCACGCGCCCGGACCGCCGCGATGGCACGGTACTGGTCTGGAGCCCGGTGGACTGAGGCGCCATCGCACGACCTCCAGTCCGCGTGAATCCGGCCCCGCCGCGGGATTGCCTATAATCCGTGCCGTTGCGGCCCGTGTATCGGCCGCCGGGGGAAACAGGCTTGCCCGACGACATCACCCGACTCCTGCTGTCCTGGCGCGCCGGCGACCTGCAGGCGCGCGAGCAGCTGTTCGATGCCGTCTACGAGGCGTTGCGCGAGATGGCCGCGTCGCGGCTGGGCCACGAGCGCGGCGATGTCACCCTGCGGCCGACCTCGCTGGTGCACGAAGCGCTGCTGCGCATGCTCGGCCGCGACGTCGGTTACGCCGACCGCGCGCACTTCTTCGCCCTGGTCGCGCTGAAGATGCGCGCAGTGCTGGTCGACCACGCGCGCGCGCACGTCGCAGCCAAGCGCGGCGGCGGCGCGGTCAACGTCACCCTGTCGCAGGTCGACCAGGGCGGCGTGCACAACGAGGATGTCGGCGACTACGACGTGCTCGCGCTGCACCAGGCGCTGGAGCAGCTGAGCGGACGCGACGAGCGCGCCGGGCGCGCGGTGGAGCTGGCCTATTTCGGCGGCATGTCGCACGAGGAGATCGCCACGGTGCTGGAGATCTCGGTGCCGACCGTCGATCGCGACCTGCGCTTCGCCCGGGCCTGGTTGAACCGGCAACTGGCCTGAGCATGCACGAGCGCGGGGGGAGCGCATGAGCGACAACGATCACTGGCAACAGCTGCGCGACCTGTTCGATGCGGTGTGTGAGCTGCCGCCCGATGCCTGGCAGGCCGAGCTCGAGCGCCTGACCGGCGATCCGGAGCTGCGCCGCGAGACCCTGGAGCTGCTGCGCTCCCAGACCCGCTCGCTGGAGCGCGCCCGCGCGCCGGTGGACGGCCTGCTCGCCCGGCTGGCGGCGCCGGAGCTGCGGCCCGGCGACACCCTCGGGCCGTGGCGGCTGGTCGAGCGGCTGGCCTCGGGTGGCATGGGCGTGGTGTTCGTGGCCGAACGCGCCGACGAGATGTATGCGCAGAAAGTGGCGGTGAAGCTGCTGCGCGGGTTGTCCGACCCGCGCACCGCCGGGCGCCTGGCCGAGGAGCGCCGCATCCTCGCCGGTCTGCAGCATCCGAACATCGCCCGTCTCTACGACGGCGGCACCACCGCCGGCGGCATGCCGTACCTGGTGATGGAGTTCGTCGACGGCCTGCCGCTGGACGAGCATTGCCGGAAACTTGGCCTGGACCTGCGCCAGCGGCTGGGGCTGTTCGTGCGCGTATGCCGCGCGGTGCAGGCCGCGCATGCGCACCTGGTCGTGCATTGCGACCTCAAGCCCGGCAACGTGCTGGTGCGCGAGGACGGCGAACCGGTGCTGCTGGACTTCGGCATCGCCCGCCTGCTGGACGACGCCGACCAGGGCGAGCGCATCACCTTCTGCACGCCCGCCTATGCGGCCCCGGAGATGCTGGCCGGCGAGCCGGTCAGCACGCGCAGCGATGTGTTCAGCCTGGGCGTCATGCTGGTCGAGCTGGTGGCCTGCCGGCGGGTGGAGCGCGGTGCCGACGACCGGGCCCGGCCGGTGGTCGCCCCCAGCCAGTGGGCCGGCAACGATTGCCCGTGGCGCCGCCGCCTGGCCGGCGACCTGGATGCGATCGCCGGCAAGGCCTGCGCGCTGGACACCGACGGGCGCTACGCGTCGATCGAAGCACTGGCCAACGACGTGCAGCGCTACCTGGACCATCGTGCGGTGGCCGCGCGCCAGGGATCGCGGCTGTACCGCCTCGGACGCGGCCTGCGCCGGCACTGGCGCGAGGCCGGCGCGGCCGCGCTGGTGCTCGCGCTCAGCGGCGGCTTCGTCTGGCGGTTGGGCCAGGAGCGCGCGCAGGCGCAGCAGGAGGCGCGGGTCGCCGACCAGGTCGGGCAATTCCTGCTGGCCTCGTTCGAAGCGGCCGATCCGCGCAAGCTCGGCAAGGGCAATACGGAGGCCTCGGCGCGCGAGGTGCTCGATGCCGGCGCCGCGCGGATCGAGCGGGAACTGGCCGATTCGCCCGCCATCCGCGCGCGCGTGCAGCACGTGATCGGCCAGGCCTACAAGAACATCGGCCAGACCCGGCGCGGCGAGGAACTGCTGCGCGAGGCCTCCGCCTCGCTGCTGGCCGCCGACGTGGACCAGCCGCTGGAAGCGGTCGATGCCTTGAACGAGCTGGCGGTGCTGCTGGCCAACGGCCGGCGCGGGGTGGAGGCCGAACAGGTCGCGCGCCAGTCGTTGGACGTGCTCGACCGGCGCGGCGGCGACGGCGGGACGGAGGTCCGCAGCCTGCGCGCCCGGGCCTTGAACTCGCTGGGCCTGGCGCTGATGGAGCAGGAGCGGTTCCCGCAGTCGCTGGAGGCCTTCCAGCGCTCGCTGGAGCTGCGCGCCACGCTGCCCGACGCGCAGCGCCATCGCGCGCTGGTCAACCACAACATCGGGCTGCTGTACCGCAAGTGGGGCGACCTGGCCCGTTCGGAACGGATCCTGCGCGAATCGCTGGCGACGAAGATCGAACTGGATGGGGAGCACTCCTTCGAGACCTGGTCGACCCGCCACGTGCTGGCCATGACCGTCGCCGAACAGGGGCGCCTGCGCGAAGCCGAGGCGCTGCAGAAGCAGAACCTGGCGCTGGCCCTGTCCCTGTTCGGCGACGACAGCGACAACACCTCCACCGTCTACAACGAACTGGCCAGCATCAACCAGGACCTGGGCGACTACACGCTGGCGGCGGCCTACTACACCCGGGCGCTGGAGATCGAGGCGCGGGTGCTGGGCGAGGACAGCGTCGACTACATGGTCACGCTGAACAACTTCGCCAGCCTGGAGGAATCGCGCGGCGACGCCGGACGCGCGCTGCAGATGTACCGGCGGTCGTACGCGTTCCGCAAGGACACGCTGGGTCCGGACAGCGCCAGCACGCTGCGCGCCGAAGCCAACCTGGGGCGTGCGCTGATGCGCGACGGACACATCGCGGAGGCCGAGCCGCTGCTCGCGCACGCGCTGCAGGTCTGGTCGGCGCGGCTGGCCCCGGATGCCAGGGATATGCTGATCACGCGCATGGGCTGGGCCGAATGGGAGATCCGCAGCGGCCGCCATGCCGCGGCGCGGGCCACGCTGGACGCGCTGCGGCCGCTGGTCGCCGGCAAGCCGCCGATGCTGGCCTTCCGCCGCCAGGTGCTGGTGGCCGACCTGCTGCAGCGCGAGGGACGTTCCGGCGAGGCGGCGGAAGCCTGGGCCGAGGCGGTGTCCATGGCCGAGGCCCAGTACGGCGCGGACACGATTTCCACCGCGCGCCACCGCGTGCCGCTGGCCGAATCGCTGCTGGAGGCGGGCCGCGCCGACCAGGCCCGCGAACAGTTCGAGCAGGCCGCGCCGGTGCTGCGCGCCCAGCTGGTACCGGGTTCGGAGCTGCCGCGCAGGCTGGACCGGCTGGAGGCCGGGCTCAAGCGGGGTTGAACCCGGTTCCGGATCCGGAACGCGGGTGATAGGCCCGCGACGCATTTCCCGGTAGGTGTTGTTGGGTGCCCCCTGCATGGGGGCCGGGGGCCAACACGGGGGATGCCATGAAGCAGTTGCTGATCTATGACCGGCCGGTGCCGCTCGACCGGCGCCGGCACCGGAACCTGCGCCTGAATGCCACGCCGGGTGACTTCGGCTTCGCCGCGGAGACCAACTCGGTACCGCTGGCGGCCGCCGAGTTCGCCCGCGCGGCCTGCGAGTACCCGATCGTCTTCGCCGGCAGCGGCGAGGATGTGCTGCCCGCCGCGCTGCTGGGCCTGCGCGGCGGCGAGAACCTCAGCGTCGACGCCGACGGCCGCTGGCTGGAGGGTGGCTACGTGCCGGCCTTCCTGCGCCGTTACCCGTTCGTGCTGGCCGAGAAGCCCGATCCGGCCACCGGCTTCACCGTCTGCGTGGACGCGGGGTATCCGGGCCTGGGCGAGGAACATGGCGATCCGCTGTTCACCGGCGAAGGCGAGCACAGCCCGCTGCTGGGCAATGCGCTGCGCTTCCTGGAGGAATACCAGGGCCACCTGCAGCGCACCCGTGCCTTCACCCGCCGCCTGCACCAGCTGGACCTGCTCCAGCCGCGGCGGATCCGGGTGCAGCCCGCGACCGGCGAAGCCTTCCACCTGGACGGCCTGTCGGTGGTCGACGAAACCCGCCTTCGTGCGCTGAAAGGCAAGCCCCTTCTGGAACTGCTGCGCTCCGGCGACCTGGGCTGGATCCACGTGCACCTGATGTCGCTGGTCAATATCGAACGTCTGTCGCGGCGCATGGACGCGCGGGCACAGCCCCGCGCCGCCAGCCACTGATCCGTCTCAACACTTCGAAACGGATGCGTCCGCGCGTCCGCACATCCCGTTTTGGCCCTGGAGTACCGACATGCCGTCGATCCGCCCGAACCCGTCGCCGCGCCCCGCGCGCGCTCCCGCCGCCGCCCGCCGCGATGCGCGGCCCGCGACCCTGGCGATGGCCATCGGTTCGGTGCTGGGTCTGGCCGCTCCGGGCATAGCAAGCGCCGGCAACAGCACGATCACCACGCCTTCCGATTCCGGTCGCGACCTGGGCACGGTCATCACCAATCCCAACGACGGCAATCTCTACCAGGTGGACAGCGACGCCAACCGCGTCCGCAACGGCAATGCCTTCAATTCGTTCGGCGACTTCGACCTGGCCGAGGGCGACACCGTCAACCTGATGGTCCCCGACGGCGCCGACAACCTGATCAACCTGGTCTGGGACAGCCAGGCGCTGATCAACGGCGTGCTCAACAGCTACAAGGACGGGCAGATCGGCGGTCGCGTGTTCTTCGCCGACACCCATGGCGTGGTGGTCGGCGCCAGCGGCGTGCTCAACGTGGGCTCGCTCGCCATCGCCACCCCGACCGCCGGCTTCATGGACCAGCTGCTCGATGCCGGCAGCGTCGGCGACAACGCGACCGCCGCGCTGCTGCGCGGCGACGTGCCGCTGTCCGACGGCCAAGTCTCGATCCTCGGCGCCATCCGCGCGCGCGACGACGTGCGCATCCAGGCGCGGGCGATCGACGCCTCGGGCACCATCTGGGTCGCCGGCGGCAGCGGCGCCGACCGCCTGGACAGCGAGGTGGCGGTCAACACCGGCGCCGGAACCGGCACGCGCCTGGTCAACGACGGCGGCAACATCCTGCTGGTGGCCGAAGACAGCCTGCAGGTGTCGGGCGTGGTCCACGCCAGGGGCGGCGACATCGTCCTGCAGTCCGACGACACGGTGGCGATCGGGTCCGGGGCGCGGGTCGACTCGCGCGATGTCGCGTCCGCCACCGTGCTGGCCGACAACGACGCCTCGACCGGCGATTCGGGCGACATCGTCGTGGCCGGCCGCGACATCGCCGTGTCCAACGGCGCCCTGCTGGACGCCGGGGCGAACGGCGGCCACGACGCGGGCGACATCTCGATCGACGCGGCCGCGCGCGCCAGGGTGCAGACCGGGCTGGCCGAGGCGCACAGCCGGGTGCGGCTGGACGGGCGCCTGCGCGGCGATGACGTTTCGTTGACCGCGACCAGCATCGCCGATTCGACCTGGGACGATCCGGACGCCGATCCGGCGACGATCGCCGGCAGCGCCATGACCGATTTGGTGCAGCTGGCGGGCAGTGCGATCGGCGGCAACATCGGCTACCTGGCCGTGGACACCTCGGCCGACGTATCGCTGGGCGGCACTGCCCGCGTCGAGGCCACCGGCGACGTCGACCTGGCCGCGCGCACCGAGCAGGCGATCGAGACCGTGGTGACCGGACTGCACGGCAGCATGCAGGCGCAGAACGTGATCAGCGTCGGCGCGGTGTATGCCGATCTGGACACCGAAGCCAGCGCCAGCATCGCCTCCGGCGCGCGCATCGGCGCCGGCGGAGCACTCGCGGTGGACGCCGAAACGAAGAACACCCTGGACGTGGCGGTGACCTCGTTCGCCACCCAGGGCACGATGGTCGCCACCACCGCCGCGGTATCCACCGTCGACGTGGCCGCGGATGCTTCGGTCGCCTCCGGCGCCGTGCTAGACGTGGGCGGCCTGCAGGTGGGCGCGCTCAACCAGTCCGACTTCTCCACCTCGGCGGTCGCGCGCGCCGACAGCGAAGGCGCGGTCGGCCTGGCCGCGGCGGTCAGCCTGCAGGACGTGTCGGCCACCGCGGTCAATGGCGCCGACGTGGATACGGCCGGCGACGTGGTGGTACAGGCAGCGTCGCTGACGGACGGCAACTACACCGATGCGATGATCGCCAAGCCGCTGTCGGCGACGACCGTGATCACCCGCCAGATCGGCGGCGACGCCGACGCGACCTCGTCCATGCGCGACCTCATGGGCCAGGGCTTGTCCAAGCTCAACGGCAAGCTGGGTGAGCAGGGCGCCGACGCGGCCGCGCAGGTGGCGCCGTTCAAGCTCGGCGCGGCGATGATCTACACCGACGGCAAGCACCAGGCCAGCGCCCGGCTCGCCGATGGCACCTCGGTCAAGGCCGGCGGCGACGTGGCCGTCCACGCCGGCGTCGTCGATGCCGGCATCGGCATGACCGCCAGCAGCGAGACCGATGGTTCGGCGCCGGACGACGACAACCCGGGCAGCACCTTCGCCCTGTCGGCGGCGGTGGCCATCACCAACCTGGAACACGACGCGCTGGCCGAGATCGGCGACGACGCGCAGGTCGAGGCCGAACACATCGGCGTGGGCTCGGAAGTCGTGTTGCCGATGGACTTCTCCAAGCTGCAGGGCGCGGTGCCCGCCTTCAGCAGCTTCGACGCCCTGATCGGTTCGCTGAGCGCGGCCAAGAGCGTGGTCAAGAAGCCCTGGGAACTGTTCACCAGCTACGTCAGCGCGACCAGCGAGGCCGAGGATTTCGCCCTCGGCGGCGCGGTCAGCCACTACCACGTGACCAACAACAGCCATGCCTGGGTCGGCAGTGGCGCCAGCCTGACCAGCCATGCCGATGCGTCCAGTGCTGCCTGGGAGACCGCACTGGCCGGCGACGACCGCAAGGCGGACTGGGCCGAGTCGGTCACCGTGGCCGCGCTCACCGATTCGCGTTCGATGCATTCGGTCGGCGACGTGGAGCTGGAACTGGAGCGGGTCGGCGCGAACAAGGACGGGACCGCGGTCGGCGGCAGCTTCAACAACGTGGTCTACGACACCACCACCGTGGCCGGCATCGCCGCCGACGCGGAAGTGAGCACCGCCGCGGGCGTGGCGGTGGACGCCCACACGCGCGACCACGTGGTCTCGCTGGCGCTGATGGGCGGCGGCGGCTCGAGCATCGGCGTGGACGGCACCATGGCCCTGCTGGACCTGTCCAGCACCACGCTGGCCTCGGTCAGCCGCGATGCGACGGTGCAGGCGGAAAGCCTGGACGTGGACGCGCTGCAGGACCTGTTCACCTGGTCGGTGTCCGGCGCGCTGGCGATGAGCAACAGCCTGTCGGTCGGCCTGGGCGTGGCGGTGCACAACCTGGACACCGACACCCGCGCCTACGTGGGCGACAACGCCGCGGATGCGCCCGATGCCGCCGACGGCACCGTGGCGGTCGAGAATGTCGCCGGCAGCGGCGCGATCCGCGTCGACGAACTGTCGGTGGCGGCCGGAAGCAAGGGCATGTCCGGCGCGGTGGCGGTGGCCGGCGCGGTGGCCAAGAGCTCCAACCCGCCGCCGGCCGACGCCAAGCCCGGCTTCGTCAAGAAACTGAAGGATTCGGCGCAGTCCAAGGTCGATTCGCTGCGCGGCGCGGCGGCCGACAAGTTCGCCAAGCTGCCGCTGCTGGACAAGGTGGCCGACAAGGTCCGCGGCGAGCAGGGCGCCGGGAGCAGCAACGAGAAGCCGGCCGAGCCGAAGTTCGGCATCAGCGTGTCCGGCAGTTCCAGCGTGAACCTGGTCAAGCAGGGTACCCGTGCCTACCTGGACGGCGCGCAGGTCGGCGGCCGCACGCCGGCCACCGCCGTCGACGTCGGCGTGGAATCGGTGAACGACACCGTGCTGGCCAGCGCCAGCGGCTCGGCCGCGATCACCCTGGCCAAGGCCGACAGCAGCAAGTTCAGCGCGGCGATCGGCGGTGCGGTGTCCTACAGCATGGTCGACAACGACACCGAGGCCTATCTTTCCGCCGCCGAGCTGCAGGATGCCGACGAGGTCGCGGTGCACGCGCTCAGCGGCGGCGAGCAGACCAACGTGGCGCTGGGCGTGTCGGTCAACAAGTCGACCGACCAGTCGACCGCCGTGTCCGTGGTCGGTTCGTTCTCGATCGGGCGCTCGAGCAACGACACCCGCGCCTGGCTGGACGACAGCACCCTGGCCGGCGATGGCGGCCTGGACGTGGGCGCCTATGGCCGCACCTACGTGAACGTCGGCGCGGGCAGCCTCTATTTCGGCGGACGCGGCGGCATCGGCGGCGCGTTCACCTACGCGGAGATCGCCGACCACACCGAGGCCGGCATCGACGGCGGCAGCGTCTCCGGCTACGACGAGGTCAAGCTGCGCGCGCTGGACGCGGCGCGGATCGTCGCCGGCGCGGCGATGGGCGGCGGCGGCTCGGACAGCAACGGCCTGGCCGGCGCGGTGATCTACAACAACGTCGACAACGTCACCCGCGCCTCCATCACCGGCGGTGCGGTGGTGGACGTGGACGGCGACCTGCTGGCGCAGGCCAGCAGCACGCCGTCCGTGCAGGTGTTCGAGGACCGGCTGCATGCGGTCGGCACCACCCCGGGCGAGGGCGTGGACTACCGCGGCGACGCGCTGGAACTGGACGTCGACGGCGTCGACTACGACGACCCGGGCAGCTCCATCATCGCGGTGGCCGGCCTGTTCCAGGCCGGCAAGAACAATGTCGGCCTGTCCTTCGTCGGCAGCGAGGTCAACAACTCGCACGTCGTGGAAGTGGCCGACGCCAGCCTCGACGTCGCCGGCAAGGCTTCGCTGGCGGCGGCCGACAGCACCGCCATCCTCGGCTTCAGCATCGGCGGCGGCGTGGCCACCAGCAAGTTCGCCGGCATGGGCAATGCCACCGCGAACATGATCGGCAACACCACCGGGGTGCTGATCGGCGCCGACGGCGTCGACACGAGCATCACCGCCGGTTCGATCGAGGCGACCGCGGAGAACGCCAGCTTCATCGGCAGCGTGGCCGGCAACGTGGCGATCGGCTCCAAGGCGGCGGTCGGCGCCGCGGTGACCTACAACGACATCGGCAACGAGACCGGCGTGCAGGCCGGCAACGCCAGCCTCGCCAGTACCGGCGCGGTCGATGTGGGCGCGGTGAACGATGCGCAGATCGTGTCGGCGGCCATCGCCGGTACGGCCGGCAACAGCGTGGCCATCTCCGGCTCGTTCGCCTGGAGCGAGATCGGCAACCACACCCTGGCTTCGGTCGGCGACAGCCGGGTGGACGCGTCCAGCCTGTCGGTCGGCGCCGCCAGCGGATCGGACATCTTCACCCTGTCCGGTTCGGTCGCCGCCTCCAATACGGCGGCGATCGGCGCGGCGATCAACATCGCCCTGGTCGAGGACCGCACCGAGGCCGAGCTGGTGGACTCGCGCCTGGACATCGATGGCGACATCGACGTGCAGGCCGCCGGCAGCGGGACCGCTCGCTCGCTCGCGATCGCCGGCACCGTGTCGGGCAACGTTTCGGTCGCCGGCTCCAGCAGCAACAGCATCGTCGACAACACCATCGCCGCACGCGCTTCCGGCCTGTCCGGCACGAACGCCGGCAGCGGCGTGCGCGCCGATAATCTGACTGTACGCGCGGAAAACACCGGCGAGGCCGATTCGCTGGCCGGCGCGGTCAGCGCCGGCAGTTCGGCCGCGGTGGGCGGTGCGCTCAGCGTCAACCTGGTCAGCGGGGAGACCACCGCCGAGCTGTCCGATTCGCTGCTGGCCGTGACCGACGAGGTCGTGGTCGAGGCGGTGTCCAGGGCGACGATCAACACGCTCGCCGGCACCGGCGCGGCTTCGGGCAACGTGGGCATCGCCGGCGCGGCGACCACCAACGTGATCACTTCCACGACCGGCGCCAGCCTGGTCGACGTCGGCCTGGACTCCACCACCGCCGACACCCTGGTGTCCGCGGTCGATTCCAGCCAGATCAACTCGCTGGCCGGCAGCCTGGGCTTCGCCAGCAACGTCGGCGTCGGCGCCGCGGTCGCGGTCAATGTCATCAGTACCCAGGTCTCGGCCGAACTGCTGGGCGGCGACCACGACCGCCGCTACCACGGGCGCAACGTGGAGGTGCGGGCCGAGAGCAACGGCGAGGGCGCGATCGGCGACGCCAACATCAACACCATCGCCGCCGGCATCGGCGGCGGCGGCACGGTCGGCGGTGCGGCCTCGGTGGCGGTCAATGTGATCGACGGTGGCGTGGTGGCGAAGATCGCCGACGGCGCCGACGTGGTCGCCGAGCACAACGTCGGCGTCACCGCCGCCCGCGAGCAGGGCATCAACGTGTTCGCCGGCAGTCTGGGTGTGGGCGGCACGGCCGGCATCGGCCTGGGCACTGCGGTCAACGTGATGGACGGGACGACCGAGGCGCTGGTGCAGGGCGCCGATACCCGGGTCAGCGCATTGGGCAAGGATGCGGGCGACGCGCTTGCCGTGGACGCCGGCGACCTGGCCGATCCGGACGCCGCCGACGTGAGCGAGGTCCAGGCGTTCGAGGACTATGTCGCGCCGGACCTGTCCGGCTCGACCCTCGAAGTGACCGGGTTGGCGGTGAACGCCTCCAGCCGCCAGCACGTGACCAGCATCGGCGCCAGCGGCGCGGTGTCGTTCAATCCGATCGGCAGTGCCGCGCTGGCCGCGATGGCCGGCGTCAGCGTGGTGGGCGGGGAGACCCGCGCGCTGATCGAGGACGCCAGCATCAACCAGCACGGCGGCTTTTCCGCGGGCGGCGACCAGCAGGTCGACGTGCGGGCGTCCAGCCACAGCGTCGGCACCAGCTTCATCGCTGGCATCGCCGGCGGTGGTGGTTTCGCCGGCGCCGGCGCGCTGGCGACCCATGTGTTCGATGCCTCCACCGAAGCGGGCATCGACGGCGCGACGCTGTCGGCCGAGGACTCCGTCAACGTCAATGCCAACGCCTCGCAGAATTCGCTGGCGGTCGCCGCGGGCCTGGCCGCGGGCCTGGCCGGCGGGGCGGGTACCGGCGTGGTCAACGTGTTCCAGGCATCGACCGAAGCCTGGCTGCGTGGCGGCGATCTCGACGCCGGTTCCCTGGCGATCGACGCCGCCAACCGCAACGCCGCCAGCCTGGTGGGCGGTGCGGTGGCCGCCGGTGCCGGCGCGATCGCCGGCACCTTCCTGGTGAACGTCAGCGAGACCACCACGCGCGCCAGCCTCGGCGATGCCGGCGAAGACACCGGCGTCGACACCGACGCCGGTGTCGCGGTGCGCGCGCATACCGATACCGGGTTCCAGGGGATCGCCATCAGCGGCGCCGGCGGCGGCGGGCTGGCCATCGCCGGCATGGCCCAGGTCAACGTGGTCGGCAACACCACGGAGGCGCAGCTGGTGCGGGCCGACGTGGAAGCCGGCGGCGACGTCGACGTGGACGCGCAGGAAGACCTGGCGTTGCGCGCCTACTCGGGCGCACTGGCCATCGATCTGGGCGGCGGCGTTGGCGTGGGCGCGGGCGCCAACGTGTCGGTGCTCGGCAGCAAGGTCCGTGCGGCGGTGGTCGACAGCGACGTGGACGCGGGCGGCGACGTGGCGGTGACCGCCGGCGCGGACCGCGACGTGGAAATGCTGACCCTGACCGCGGGCGTGGGCGGTACCACCGGCATCGGTGGCGCCGCCGGCCTGCTGCTGTCGGGCGTGGGCAGCATCGGCGACAGCGGCGACGAACTCGGCACCACCTTCTCCAAGCTGACCGAACTGGGCAGCGGCGACAAGTTCGACGCCACGATCGTGGGCGGCAGCCTGGACCAGAGCCGCCTGGACAAGCTGGAGGCCGACTCGGACTACGACCTGACCGGCGCGATGGACGGGCGCGAGGACCAGGTGATCGCCGTGGTCAGCGACAGCAGCGTCGCCGCCGACAGCGTGTCGGTGATCGCCGGGAGCGTACTGGCGACCCGCAACCTCGCCGGCGGTGCCGGCGTGGGCGGCGTCGGTGTCGGCGGCGCCTTCGCCTTCACCGGCCTGTACGGCAACACCACCGCTTCGATCGAACAGACCGCGGCGAACAGGACATCGAGGATCGAAGCGGGCGATGTGACGGTCAGGGCCGAGAACCGCGACGGCAACGGCGCGGCGGCCCGGCTCGAGGCCTATGCCGGCGGCGCGGGCATCGTCGGCATCGGTGCGGCGGTCGCCGTGGCGCGGATGGAGCAGGAGGTGACCGCCAGTGCGGGCGGCGACCTCGACGGCGCCGGCGGAAACCTGGAGATCCAAGCCGTCGACAGCGGCAGCATCGACGTCGACGCGATCGGCGCCGCCGTAGGCGCGGCGGCGGTCGGCATCGTGGTGGCCGATGCGCGCCGCGACAGCGAGGTGTCCGCGGCACTGGCGGGCTCCGCCGATGTCTCCGGCTTCAATGGCGTCCTGGTCGACGCCCAGGGCAGCGGCGGGGTATCGGTGTACGGGCTTGGCGCAGCCGGTGGCCTCCTGGCCGCCGGCACCGGCGTCGGCGTCACCGCGAAGGACGAGACCACGGTGACCGCCAGCATCGGCGACGCGGCGGCGGTCAACACCGGTGCCGGCGGAGTGACGGTGCAGGCGAGTGCCCGGCCCGACGTCTCGGCCGAGGGCCTGGGCGCGGCGGTGGGCGGTTACGCGGCCGTGGGTGCGGTGATCGTCGAGGCGGGCAGCGACAACACGGTCACCGCGAGCGTGGGCGACGACGTGGAACTGGAAGGCAGTGGCGGCCTGCGGGTGTCGGCGCGGCTGGACCACGTCGCCGGCGGCAGCAACGTGCACGCCAGCTCGACGGCGGGCACCGGCGGCGTGTTCTTCAGCGCCAATGCCGCGACCGCCAGGGCGAAAAACACCTCGCGCGTCGCCGCCGGTACCGGCAGCGGCCTGCGCCTGGGCGACGGCGACGTGACCATCGAGGCGACCAACCTGACCCGCCAGGAAGCCGAAGCACTGGGCGTGAGCGTCGGCGGCGTGGCGGCAGGCGCGGTGGTGGTGGATGCGATTTCCGACACCACCACCCGCGCGTTCCTGGGCGATGGCGCCGGCCACAACGATCCGGACGGAATGGTCGGCCGCATCGCGGTCACCGCCACCGGCGTCGATTCCAACGCGGCCCACGGGGTCGCCGGCAGCGGCGGCCTGATCGCGGGCAACGCGGCCAACGTCGGCACCGACAGCGAAGCGACCGTCGAGGCGACCGTGGGCGACAACGTGGCCCTGGCGGCCGACGACATCCGGGTCGCCGCCGACCACGAGGCCCGCTATGCGGCGCAATCGGATTCGACCAATGCGGCGGTGGTCGGTGGCAGCGGTTCGCATGCCTCCAACCGGGCGAACGCGAACGTGCACGCGGGCATTGGCGCGGACAGCGTCCTGGTCAGCGGCAACGGCATCGATGTTTCGGCGACCAACCGCTTCAGCAGCGCGCTGGATCCGGGCGACGACGCGGTGCGCGGCGCCGCCGGCGGCGTGATCAGCGGCAGCGCGGCCAGCATCGAGACCCGGCTCGTCGGCACCGCGAGCGCGGACGTGGGCGAGCGCACCGAACTGGTGTCGGGCCTGGATGCGAGCCTGGCGATGCCCGGCAACATCAGCGTGGTCGCCGCGACCATCGCCGGCACCCAGGACAACGCCAGCCTGAGCACCGGCGGCGCCATCGACGTGGCCGTGGTCAGCGCCGATGCCAGTGCCGACTTCACCAACACGGTGACCATCGGCCGGGACGCCTGGCTCAACAGCCTGGGCTACATCAACCTGGGCACCTATACCCGGGCGTCGATCGGCGCGCAGGCGCTGGTCAACACCTGGGGCCTGGCGGCCGTCGGCGTGTCCGACAGCGACGTGGATGTCGGCAGCACGCAGTCGGTGACCGTCGGCGGCGGCGCGCTGCTGGAGTCGCTGCGCAACACCTACGTCACCGCCGGCCGCGACGCGGTCGGCCTGCACGACACCTCGATCTCCATCGGCAGCATCGCCGAGGGTTACGTCCGCGGGCTCATCGCAATCCCGGACTCGTCGGCCGACGGCACGGTCGAGAGCTATGCCGACACCGTGATCGGCGACGGCAGCCAGGTGCTGAGCGCCAGCAACGTCACCGCCGGCGCCTACACCGGCGCGCTGTCGTTCGGCGTCAGCGGCGTCGGCCACGGCTACCAGCTGGGCTTCATCCCGGTCACCCAGCGCGACAGCGACAGCGACAGCACGACCCGCGGCACCGTCGTCGTCGACGGCGACCTGCTGGCCGGCCGCTACAACAAGCTCGACATCACCATCGACGCGTCGGGCAACTTCTCGCAGACCGTCGGCCTGCCGGTGGAGGCGAACCGGATCTCCGGCTTCCGGCCGCGCGACTTCCTGTCCAACCTGTGCCAGTCCGACGCCGGCAGCGACGGCTGCAAGGCGCTCAGTGCGCTGCAGGGCTCGGTCGCGGCCGGGCCGGTGAATGCCTGGCAGCTGGGGCCGCTGTACGCGGCCGGCGGCGACGTGTTCCTGCACGGCGACAGCATTTCCGGTTCCGGTTCGGCCACTGCCCAGGGCGCACCGACCATCAGCGTGGTCAACAACAGCAACTACTACCTGCTGCTGGACGAGGTCGAGGTGCCGGACTATTCCGGCGGCAACGTCCGCTTCACCGGCGTGGCCGGCAACGCCGGCGGCGTCGCCGTGACCGAGGAACCGGACGGCGCCACGCCCAGTGTGTTCATCCACAACGCCTGGCAGGGCAGCGACGGCCCGGCGATCTTCGCCATGGAGGACATCCGCAACATCGGCGGCCTGGTCCACCTGCGCAACGACCAGGGATCGCTGGGCCAGTTCGGCACCGTGTATGCGCAGCAGCAGATCGTGGAGGCGCCCAACGGCATCGTCACCTTCAGCAACATCAACGCCGACTGGTTCAGCGGCAGCAACCCGCAGTCGGACTGGCGCGGCCTGATGCTGCGCCCGGCCAATCCCAACGATGCGGCGGCCTACATCGCCAATTACGTCTACGGCTACGACCCGAATTCCACCCTGCTGTCCCGTCGGCCCAGCGCGTATTCCGGCTATGCCGGCACCAGCGTGGTGATCTACGGCCGTTGCATGGCGCACGCCAATGTCGGCGAAGGCTGCGGCAACCGGCCGTATGGCGGCTCCTCGTTCTACGGTTCCACGATGCCGTACGTGCCGGCGCGGTCGCTCAGCAAGATCATCAACGGCTACGACGAGAACGGCACGGTGGCGGCCAATGCCGCGAACAGTTCATTCACCGGCCAGCAGATCTACGTCCGCGCGCGCTACATCGACGTCAACAGCACGATCGACGCCGGCGCCGGTACCGACTGGTCGCTGAAGGTGCTCGACGACGACGGCCTGTCGGCCTGGCTGGCCGACCGGGACGCCGGGCCGGCCGGCCTCTACGAGATTCCGCCGCAGTACGTCACCACCATCGGTGCCAGCTCCCGCCTGATCAAGGCCTGGTACAACAGCAGCGAGCAGCGCATCGTCGTCGACAACGTCAACGCATCCGGCGGTGGCTACGTCTACCTGGACGGCCGCATCGTCAGCACCACGCCGTACGGCAAGATCAAGGTCAGCAGCGGCTTCGGCCAGGTCCGCATCGACAGCGAAATCGACCGCGAAGTGCAGCTGCAGGACATCAACGTCGGCAACGGCGCGATCGGCGTGGTCGAGATCGTCGACCGCGAGAAGGGCGGCGCGAACACGCCGTACATCACCTGGTACGTCAGCAGGCAGGGGCAGGCGACGGTCGCCTACGACAACCGCAACGGCGCCAGCGCCTACGATGATGCCAACGCCTACCGGCTCGACAATGCCTCGACCTACAACCCGCAGGCCGGCATGCGCTACCGGTGGACGGAGACGGCCTACATCCGTCGCGCTTCCGGCTACACCGGCGAGGGGGTCCTGAATTACGTCGGCGACTGGTACTGGGTCGATGGCAGCGGCAACGTGCTGGACGATGGCCAGCAGTGGGCAGTGAGCAATGCCGGCTTCTACCGCGGGGCCGCCGGCGGGCCGGCGTTCTCGCAGACGGTGTCGGGCAGCTTGTGGGACGTGGTGGCGCAGGGGATCGGCTACGGGTGCGATTCCGGCGGCACCGGCGGCTCGTGCAATTTCGGCTTTCCCAAGCCGTCCACGGGGGCGCACTGGAACGAAACGCGCAACGAGGGCGATGGCGGCTGGGAAACGTGGTGGATGTACGAACATCCCCTGCGCGGATCGATCAGCCTCAGCGCCAACGTCAAGGCCGACAACGCCATCGCCATCGACTTCTCCGGCGCCGCCAACGGCCTGGTCGATGTCGACGCCAGCGGCGACCTGCTGCTCGGCGGGCGCATCTGGAACCCCGGCGGCCTCACCCAGCTGACCACCACGGCGACCACCACCGGCGGCCCGGGCGACATCATCCGCACCGGCGAGAACGCGATGATCACCACCCAGCGCCTGGAGATGGATGCCGCCGGCGGCATCGGCATCGGCGGCCTGGGCGACGTGCTGGCCACGCTGACCCCGGGCGGTTCGCTGGTGGCCAGCGCCAGCGCGACCGGCGTGGCCCTGGATGTGTGGTCGGACGCGGCGGTGAACATCGTTTCCGGCGATGCGGCCGCCGGCTACGGCGACGTGAACCTGGTCGCCAACGGCAACGTCAGCGGCCTGGCCGGGTACGCCACCGACATCGAAGGCCGCGACATCGACCTGACCAGCCGCTACGGCGCCGTCGGCAGCATGGCCGACCCGCTGCAGCTGCGCGCGCACGAAGCCGTCCGCAGCGACAACAGCATCGATGGCGGCGTGGTCTCCGCGCAGGCGCTGAACGACATCGCGCTGAGCGACCAGTCCGGCGACCTGTGGCTGGCCGCGGCGCATTCGGAGGCCGGCGACGTGCGCCTGGAATCGGCCGATGGCGCGCTGCTCGACGCGAGCCTGCGCACCTCCACCGACGGCCTGACCGAAGAGCAGATCCGCAGGATCCGGCAGAACCTGCAACTGGACGGCAGCGGCGTGGCCGATTCGGTCGCGGTCTTCGAGGCGCAGGTCAAGGCGCGCTACGAGGAGTACTGGCGCCTGCTCGGGCTGGGCGCGCTCGACGGCGACCGGTTCGAGCCGGATGCCGATGCGATCGCCCTGTTCCGCGGCCTCGCCGAGGCCGCCGCCGGCACCACCGGATTGAGCGACCAGCAGGTGGCCGACTACGTGGTCGGCCGCTACCAGGCGCTGGTCGACTACTTCGACGGCGTCTACGGTGGCGGCTGGCGGTCGCTGTCCGAATTCGCCGGCTACGATTCCGGCTTCGCCTACCAGGTGCAGGCCGGTTCGCAGCGGTACGCCGACCTGTCGCGCAACTCGGTGTGGACTGACGAACAGCTGCGCTACGCGATCAACGCCAATGCGCTGGAGCCTTCGGGCGGCACGGTCGGTGCGGCCAGCCCGACGGTGTCCGGACGCAACATCACCCTGCTGGCCGGTACCGGCATCGGCCGCCTGGCCGGCGACCTGGACCTGGAGTATGTGCGCCTGGTCGCGGGCGACCTGGACAGCGAGGAAGCGCTGGCGTTGGCCTTGGCCAACACTCCGGGCGACGTGCAGATGGTGGGGCCGGACGGCGAAGTGCTCAGCCGCGACCAGCTGCTGGCGCTGGACGACGACGACATCCGCAATGGCGCGATCGCCTACGTCCGGATCAAGCGCACCTCGCCGCTGTTCATCGAAGCGAGCGGGCGCGTGGACGGCAACGCCGGCACCAACGCCTACGTACAGGCCAGCGGCAACCTGCGTGTCGGCCAGCTGGTCGCCGGTGGCGACGCACGCCTGGCCGCCAGCGGCAGCCTGGTCGATGCCGACCCGGGCAATGGCGCGGCGGTGACCACCGGCGGCGACCTGGTGCTGGCCGCGGGCAGCGGCAGCATCGGCACGCCGGCCACGGACACCGCGGCGGAGGCGCCGCTGGAAGTATCGGTCGGGGGCCGGCTGCTGTCGGCCACGGCCGGCCAGCACGTGCTGGTGCGGGAGATCGGCGGCGACTTCGTGTTCGACAGCGTGTTCGCCAATGGGCGGGTACTGCTGGATGCGCGCGACGGCAGCCTGCTGTCGCACGGCGACGGCGTCGCGGTGGACGGGCAGCGCGTCGAACTGCTCGCGCGCGACGACATCGGACAGCAGGGCTCCGGCACGGAACTGGGCGGACCGTTGAAGGTGCGGGTAGCCGGGTCGGGCCTGCTCGATGGACAAACCGGCGGCCGGATCTGGATCTCCAGCCCCGGCAGCCTCGAGGTCGGCCGGCTGCGGGCCGGCGCGGACCTGGACCTGGCCGTCGAAAGCGGCGACCTGCGTGCCCGCGAACTGGAATCGACCGCTGGCTCGGTGCGGACCTCGGCCGACGGCGACACCTACCTCGCGCAGGTTCGGGCCGCCGACCAGGCGCGCCTGGCGACGACCGGCGACCTCGAGGTGCTCGACCTGTCCGCGGCGCGCGCCGACCTGCTGGCCGGCGGCGATACGACCCTGACCGACGCCACGGTCGACGGCATCCTGTCGGTCGATGCCGAAGGCGCGCTGCGGATCGCCGCCGCCGGCCGGATCGATGCCGGCTCGGTGAGCGTGGATGCGGCCGCGATCGCGATGGGCAGCGGCAGCGCGATCGCCGCGCAGCAGCGGATCGATGCCACCACCACCGGCGACATGGACCTCGGGCAGCTGCAGGTCGCGGGCACCACGACCGGCTCCGGGATCCGGCTCGCCGCCGGTGGCCACATCGCAGGCAACGGCGACGATGTGGTCCACATCGCGGGCGGCGCGCAGGCCACGGCCGGACTCGAAGCCGGCACCGGCATCGGCACGCCGGCGCAGCCGTTGCGCGTGTCGATCGGCACGCTGGACGGCCACAGCAGCGCCGGCGACATCCACCTGCACCTGCCCGACGGCGGCCGCATCGGCCAGCTGGTGGCCGACGCGGGCAACGTGTCGATCGATGCGGACGACGCCCTGTCGTTCGCGCGGATCGAGGCGGCGCGTGCGCTCGCGGTTACGGGCACCGGCTTGTCCGGCGACCTGCTCAAATCCGGCGCCGAAGGGCTGGATGTCGAAGCAAGCGGTTCGATCGCGATCCTGGACGCGCAGTCCGATGGCGACGCGCGGCTGGCCAGCGGCACGTCCACGGACGTGGACATGCTGACGGTGGCCGGCGAACTGTCGGCCACGGGCGGCACCGACCTGGTGCTGGACGCGTCCGAAGTGGGCGGCAACGCGGTCCTGCAATCCGGCGCCGCCACCGCATTGGGAGCCGCACACGTGCAGGGCGACCTGCAGGCCGATGCCGGTACCACGTTGACGGCGACCACGCTGGAGGTGGGTGGCCAGGCGAATCTGCGTTCGGGGGAGGACACGGTACTGGGCACGGCCGTCATCGGCGGTGCACTGTCGGCAGAGGCCGGTGGTGCATTCGCGGCCGGCGACCTGACGGTGGGCGGTCTGACCGGCATCGCTGGCCGCAGGCTGCGGATCGACCAGGGCCGCCTGGGAAGCGACGCGACCCTGGTCTCGGTCGAATCCACGCAGCTGGGTGTGGTGTCGGTGCAGGGGAACCTGCAGGCCGATGCCGGCACGACGCTGGCGGCGCACGCTCTGTCGGTGGGCGGCGCCGCGCGGCTGGCCAGCGGCACGTCCACGGACGTGGACATGCTGACCGTGGCCGGCGATCTATCCGCCACGGCCGGCACTGACCTGGTACTGGACGCCTCCGAAGTGGGCGGCAATGCGGTGTTGCAGTCCGGCGCCGACACGACGCTCGGCACCGCGCACGTGCAAGGCGACCTGCAGGCCGACGCCGGTACCACGTTGGCGGCGACCACGCTGGAGGTGGGTGGCCGGGCCACGCTGCGATCGGGCGAAAGCACCCTGCTGGGTACCGCGGTCATCGACGGCACGCTGTCGGCTGAGGCCGGCGGCGCGCTCGCGGCCGGCGACCTGACGGTGGGTGGTCTGACCGACATCGCTGGCCATACTCTGCGGATCGACCAGGGTCGACTCGGTAGCGACGCGACCCTGGTCTCGGTGGAATCCACGCAGCTGGGCGCGGTATCGGTGCAGGGGAACCTGCAGGCCGAGGCCGGCACGACGCTGGCGGCGCACGATCTGTCGGTGGGCGGCGACGCGCGGCTGGCCAGCGGCACGGCCACGGACGTGGACATGCTGACCGTGGCCGGCGATCTATCCGCCACGGCCGGCACCGACCTGGTACTGGACGCCTCCGAAGTGGGCGGCGACGCGGCGCTGCAGTCCGGCGCCGACACGACGCTCGGCATCGCGCACGTGCAGGGCGACCTGCAGGCCGATGCCGGTACCACGTTGACGGCGACCACGCTGGAAGTGGGTGGCCAGGCGAATCTGCGTTCGGGGGAGGACACGTTACTGGGCACGGCCGTCATCGACGGTGCACTGTCGGCAGAGGCCGGCGGTGCATTCGCGGCCGACGACCTGACGGTGGGCGGTCTGACCGACATCGACGGCCGCACGCTGCGGATAGACCAGGGCCGCCTGGGAAGCGATGCGACCCTGGTCTCGGTGGAATCCACGCAGCTGGGTGCGGTGTCGGTGCAGGGGAACCTGCAGGCTGATGCCGGTACGACACTGGCGGCACATGAGCTGTCGGTGGGCGGTGATGCGAGGCTGACCAGCGGCGCCTCCACGGACGTGGACACGCTGACGGTGGCCGGCGAACTGTCCGCGACCGCCGGC